>Ga0066376_10000830_pt1 | contig 29493 bp, 32 predicted proteins | sample Knorr_S15_td_Bot_FD_77009 | JGI IMG/M metagenome (GOLD analysis project Ga0066376, IMG submission 77009) | Marine microbial communities from Southern Atlantic Ocean transect - Knorr_S15_td_Bottom_ad_5009_LV_A | ecosystem: Environmental > Aquatic > Marine > Oceanic | place: Southern Atlantic... | reverse complement strand
CTGACCTCCAACCTATCCTGGGAGATGGTGCTGCAACAGGTAACGGACCTCAGACGTGAATAGTCTCGGCTACCTACAGCGCATTGGGCATCCAGGGCGAGGACGGGCCCTTGGTCCAGTTCATCACCTCGGGCATCTCCCAGAGCGAACGGGACCGCATCCGTGGTCCGCCGGAACGCAAAGGCGTGCTGGGCGTGGTGTTGAAAGAGGGGCAATCGATCCGACTAGACGACATGAGCCAACACCCTGAGTCGTCCGGATTCCCCGCCCACCACCCACCCATGAAAAGCTTCTTGGGGGTGCCTATCACCTTCAAAGACAAGGTCCTGGGGAACCTCTACCTGACCGACAAGATCGGCGCGGACGAATTCTCCGCCGACGACGATAATATCGTCACCCTCTTCGCCGCTCAGGCCGCGGTGGCCATCGAGAACGCCCGCCTATTTGAGACTGAGACCCGCCGCTCATCCCAGCTTGATGTGTTGAACGTGATGGGCCGGGAACTGACCCGCATCTTCGACCTGGACCGGCTGCTGGAGAAGGTGGCGGAGCTGCTGCGAGAGGGCTTCCAATACCAGAACGTGCAGATCCTCTGGGTGGACCGGGAGAACAACACCTTGCAAGTCCGGGCTTTAGCCGGGTCGGTTGAAGGCAAGATTCCCCTGGGCGGCCGCCGGCCACTGGACCAGGGCATCGCCGCCTGGGTCGCCCGCACCGGCCAGACCGCTCTCTGTAACGACGTTCGAGAAGACCCCCGTTATCATGCCGTTGCCGGGTTCGAGACCGCCGCCGAACTGGCGGTCCCTGTGATGGTCAAGGACGAGACCGTGGCCGTGATCAACGTCGATGGCGCCGAGCCCTACATATTCGACGACAGCGACGTCAAGACACTTGAGACCCTGGCCGACCAATTGGCGGTGGCCATGGAAAACATCAACCTCCTACTCCAGCAGCAAGACCAGTCCCAGCGGCTGGCGGTGGCCGACGAGCGCGACCGCATCGGCCGGGACCTCCATGACGGCGTGAACCAGTCCATGTACGCCGTGGGCCTGACGTTGGAAGACATCGCCAGCCAGGCCCCTAAAGAGCCGGAGAGCGTCCAGCCCCGCCTGGAAGAAGTCGTGAACGACCTGAACAGGTCATCGGGGACATCCGCCGCTACATCATGGACCTGCGCCCAACAGAGCTGCAGGGCCGGCGGTTGGAGGAAGCCCTAGCCTCGCTGGTCGGTTACCTTGAGGACCGCGCCGGCGTCTCCATCACAGTCAACCTGGACCTGGACCCCGCGCTGTTGCCGGAGCGTTACTTCGTGAACATCTGGCATATCCTCCAAGAGTCCTTCTCCAACATCGAGAAATACGCCCACGCCAAAAACGTGTCCGTGTCACTGGCCATCCGCGACGGCGATATCTGTTTGACCATCACCGACGACGGAGACGGCTTCGACCTGGAAACCGCCGAGTTGGGCCGCGGTTACGGCCTGCCCAACATCAAAGACCGGGCGGAGCGGTTGGGCGGGGTGCTCTACATAACCAGCTCTCCCGGCGCCGGCGCCGGCCTGGACATCAAGGTCCCTGTGCCCGTTCCACCAGCATGGCCGCCCCGGGTGTAACCTTATATTTATGAACGTTTATCTATGAACGTTCCGGGCGGCAGGCCAACCCCGCATCAAGGAGAACTACATGGCAGCCACTGACAAACTGAAGATTCTCATCGTTGACGACCATGACATCGTCCGCAAGGGACTGGCCATGCTGGTCTCTCGCCAGGAAGACCTCTCCGTGGTGGCCGAGGCCGGCACCGTCGCTGAAGCTGTGAAAAAAGCCCGCGAGTCCGACCCCGACGTCGTGGTGATGGACATCCGCTTGCCGGACGGCACCGGTATCGAGGCCTGCCGCGAGATTCTCAATGAGAACAGCGACATAAAGGTCCTGATGCTGACCTCATACAGCGACGAAGAAGCCGTGATGGGCTCCATCATGGCCGGGGCCTCGGGATACCTGCTGAAGGAGATCCGCTCCCAAGAGATAGTGGACGCCATCCGCAAGGTGGGCGCCGGCCAGTCGCTGCTCGACCCAAGCGTCACCGCCAGCGTCCTGGAACGCGTACGGAGGGACAAGGAAGAAGACGTTCTGGCCCAACTGACCGAACAGGAACAGAAGATTCTGGAGCTGATCGCGGACGGCCAGACCAACCGGGAGATCGCGGGCCAGATCAACCTAAGCGACAAAACGGTCAAGAACTACGTCAGCAACATCCTGGGCAAGCTGGAGGTCTCCCGCCGGTCCCAGGCAGCCGCTTTCTTGCCTGAACGCCGCGGCCGCCGCGAATACAACTCCTAAATCTTTTCCAGCGTCGTAAGTCCAGCGGGAAAGTCCCCTGATTAAAAGGCCGAATGGTGAGTCCACCGTTCGGCCCTTTTTTTAATGCCCGTTCGGCCTGCCAGAAGGACTACCTTCGGCACTCTCGGCCTCGCCTCCATCCACCGTATCGTGAACCTGGACGAAACGTAATCTTCCCCGTGGCGCGAAGTTATCATGACCATCCGAATCTTTTTGATCGACGAACACCGGCCCGCCAGAGAGATACTCGCCCGGCGCCTGGCATCCATGCCCGGCCTGGACGTTGTCGGCTCCACCTGCGACGGCGACCAAGCGATCCGCGAGATCGAGGGTCTGAGCCCGGATGTGGTGCTCATCGACACCAAGATGAAGCAGGCGGACGGCATGGAGATCTGCCGGCGGGCCGTGGCTGTCGACGATCAGGCCACAGTCGTCATCCTCACCTCGTATCTGGACCCCGATGAACGCCGACTCGCCTATCAGGCGGGAGTGAGCGGCTACCTCTTGAAGGATGTTGACACCGGCAACCTGGCCAACTGGATCAAGTTGGCGGTTGGCCGCGACCCAGACGGTCGAAACGGCCCAAACGGCTTGGACGATTCGGACGACCCTGATTACAGACAAGATTAATGCCAGGAAAGAACCGCCGTTCAGCGCCTTGATAAAATCCACCCGGCAGGGGCGATCAACCCAAACGGCCCTTGATAATCGCGGGTAAAATAGTCAAGCTTGGTAAGGCGGCCCGCCCTTTTGGGGCACTGGGTTCGGCTGGCCCTCTAGCCCGCCAAGCCCAGGTTAATGATGCGGGCGCGGTCATTCTGCAAAGATTGGGAGGAGACCATGAACAAGGTTGAAGCAATCATCAGGCCTGAGAAACTGAACGATGTTAAAGAGGCTTTGGTCGCAGTTGGCCTGATCGGCCTAAACGTGGTTAACGTCACTGGCCGGGGCGCCCAACGCGGAGTGACCGCGGGCGGCTCCCGGGGCGTAGGCCGTTATGAAATTGACATGTTGCCGAAGGTGAAGCTTGAGTTGGTGGTCCATGATGACGCCACTCAGACCGCCGTGGACACGATACTAGAGCATGCCCGCACCGGAAACATCGGCGACGGGAAGATATTCATATACCCAGTGAGCAACGCCATAAAAGTCAGGACCGGAGAAACAGGCGACGAAGCCTTGTGACTCCACTGCGCCGGGCCTCCTGAGCGCCGCATAAAAACTTGCGGGAGCCTGGGAGACCACTGGCGGATCGTGAGCGGTGCTGGAAGGGCTAAGACCGCTCATCCAAGTTGATTATCTGGCGTCGCTGTTGACGTTCAAGAAATATTGCCAAGGACCATATGGAAAAATGAAGCGACTCGGATTTTTGGGCTTGATCACAGGCCTATTTATGCTTATTGCTGCCTGCGGCGACATATACGGGGGGGCCACACCTTCCGCGCCTTCGACTTCCGGCGCGGCAACTTCGACCGCGCCACCTCTTGTCACCCCTGCCGCGACCCTCGCGTCGGAAGGCCAGCGGCTATTCACCGCCAACGGCTGCGCCGCCCGCCACGGACCAAATGGTGAGGGCAGCGCCATCGCGCCGGGATTGGCCGGTCACACCGGCCGTCAGGTCACGAGGCAAGCCCGCGCGCCGGTGGGACAGATGCCGGTGTTCCCGCCGTCCCAGATATCCAACACGGAACTCGCCCAGATCGCCGAGTACATCGAGTCCCTGGGCGGCGACCATCTTCACGTCAGTTCGGACGATCCCAACCAATCATTGACCCAACACCATTGGATGATTCTGTTCGCATTAGAGGATGAGTCCCCCGGGGAAGCGGTTCACCATATCGACCACATAACCGGTCTGGTTGCCGGGCAGCACCTGGCACAGATGAATGAGGCTAAAGAGGCGATTGAAACGGGGGGATCTCCACGATGGGGCGCATAACATAGAAAACATGCTGGCCGGCGTCCAAGTGGATGATTTGACTCCCTCTGAGATGCATTCCAGCATGGCCCGCTCATCGGCGCTCATCGGTGATGCCGAAGGGGCTTTGCACCATCTGGAACACATCTCTCAAGCCCTGATCGGAGACCCGGCCGTGGCTGTCCACGTCACGGAGATCCAAGAATTACTGGAAGCCGGGGAACTTAATGATGCCGCCCACGAACTGGAAGAACTGGTCGGCAAGGCCCATGACGAAGAGCATCAAGAAGAAGAGGAGCACGGCCACTAGGGGCCGACGCCACCCTCCATTTGAACCGCACTCCGGCTGAACCGCACTCCGGCGCGCTGCCACCTGGGCGAGGTCAAGGTAGTGGTCGACACCGCCTGCCGGGAGGTGGGCCTGGGCGGTCGTTTGTTCCGGGAGATTCTCGACCTCGCCGCCAACCCCGGCCTTTCCAAGGTCATCTTTGAGCTGGTGGCCCAACGCGAGATGGAAGCGGTCTGCGCCGCCGAATAGGCCGGCTTCAGAGAGGTCGCAACCTTAGAAGACCGGGGCAAGGGCTTCTGGGGCTATTACCAAGACCCGATAGTGCTGGAGACCCCGGTGGCGGACAGTGAGCGATGGTGGATGGGGTGATGGCCGTCACATACGATAGAATCCAACTCATACAGAATCTTCACGAGATTGAAATCTTACTGTAACCCGCCGGTGATTCTTCCCGGTTAAAGTGGTGGCAAATCAGAGCGGTTGACACTAAAGATCAACCATGACTCGGCTAAGGAGGTAACACGATGTACTGGCTCAAGAGCTGCCCTCGGTGTCAAGGCGTCCTTTTCGAAAATAACGACTTTTACGGTAGATACATCGACTGCTTCCAATGCGGTCATTACCTAACGGCGGTGGAAGAGGCCTCCGTAAGGCTGAATACCCCGCTCGGCAAGACCTTTACACTGCCGTCAAACAGGCCGGTTAGAGTCCTGGAAGAGATCGCAGCCTAGCGGCGAAGCACGCCGGCCCAACTCCGGCGAGCCCATTACCTGTCACCCGAAGTGGCGTCCTAGCTCATCAGGACGCCACTATTTTATTGCCTCACCGGTCCACGTTATTCCACGGCCCTAACCTGGTCTCCAGCTACGCCATCGCCCTCTACGCCTTGCTCTTTCCCAAAGCCGGTCTTACAATTGCCCCCATCGCGCCACATCTGCTAATCAGGGGGACTTTCGCCCATGCCCGCTCTTAACCATCCATCTGTTAGGGGGACTTTCGCCCATGGCCGCTCTTAACCATCCGTTAGAAGGTATCCGCGTAATCGACCTAGGCCGCCACCAAGCCGGACCACGCTGCGCCCAGGTCCTGGCTCGTATGGGCGCCGAAGTGATCAAGGTCGAGCGTTTGGGCGGAGAGGAAACCCGCTACCACGGTCCCTGGGTCAAGAAGCAGTCCTCGTACTGGGTCCAGTACAACTCGGGCAAGAAATCCCTGGCCATGGACCTGCGCAAAGAAGAGGGCAAAGAGGCGCTCCGGAAACTGGTCAAGGTCTCTGATGTCCTGGTCCAGAACTTCAGGCCCGGAACCATCGAGAAGATGGGCTTCGGCTACGAAGAACTCAAGAAGCTCAACCCCCGCATCATCATGGTGAACGTCTCCGCTTATGGTCAATTCGGCCCCTACAGCGACCAGATCGGCTACGACCCCATCGGCCAGACTATGTCCGGCATCACCATGCTCACCGGGGATGAGGGCATGCCCCCCATCAGGACGGGCGTCCCCATCATCGACCGCATCACCTCGCTGCACGCCGCCATCGGCTGCCTGGCCGCCCTTCACGAGCGCGAAACATCCGGAGAGGGCCAGTCCATGGACGTATGCCTGGCCGACACCGGCTATTCCATGACTGAGATTCCCATCACCGCCTACCACGGCTCAGGAATCAAACCCACGCGGGGAGACTCCAACTCATCCGCCCCGCCCTCGGGCATCTACCCCTGCAAAGAGGGATGGGTCCTGTTGTCGGCCGGCGACCAACACCACTGGTACCGGGTCTGCAACGCCCTGGGCAAGCCCGAGTGGCTGGAGGACCCGCGTTTCAACACCCGTCCAGAACGGGCCAAGAATGCGGCCATCGTGAATGAAGCGCTGAACGCGCTACTGGCCACAATGACCATGGATCAGGCCATCGCCCACTTCACCGAGCACGATGTGGTGGCAGCCCCCGTGAACGACATCCCAATGGCCGCGGCCGACCCCCATCCCTGGGAGCGGCGCGCCATGGTGGAAGTGGACGACTTCCTGGCCGGGACCATCGCCGTTTCCGGAGACTACTGGCACTTCTCCCGCACCCCGGTGAACATCGGCGTCACCCCCCAGGTTGGCGAGCACAACGACGAAGTGCTGTCCGAGATATTGGGCTACTCCGCCGAAGAGATCGAAGAGTTCAAGAAGAACAACGTGATCTCGGAAGAACACCTCTACGACGATGTAGTGGGCGCGCCCGACCGCACCTAGGCTGCTAAAACGGCTCTGCGACGACCATGAACGTAGGGGCGCCCCGATCGATCGGGGCGCCCCTACTTGCTTCTACCACCTTTGACTATCGAACCACCTCGCAGACGTTTCCGAAGGCTAAGTCTATCGGCCGATCAATAAGCCAGCATCATCCGCTGAATCTCGGCCTTGTCCTTGGTTTTTGTTAAGGCCAGCATCAGCAGGATGCGCGCTTTTTTGGGCGTGAGGTTGTCCGCGACTATGTAGCCGTCCTCGGTGAAGCGGCGGGTCTGCATCACGCGGCCGCTGCCGGTGCCGGTGGCGATCACCACGGGCAGTCCGGCGTCCAAGGCTTCCTTCAGGGCAGCCATGAACGGCGGCGGAGAGCCTCCGCTGCCCAGTCCCGCGGCCACCAGACCGTCGACGCCCGCCGCGGCCAGCGCCCTGATCACCAACCCGTCGGCCCCGGCGTAGGCAGGCACGATGTCCACCCTCGGCAGTTGGTCGATCGCTTCTACGTCGAATTCCGAATCAACGGTGTGGGCCCGGTCAGTCCGCCGGTAGAACACCACTTGCTCGTCCGAGTCGGCATAACCCAGAAACCCGAAATCGGGGGCCTGAAAAGTCTCCAGCCGGTAGCTGTTGGTCTTGGTAACGTCCCGCGCCGCCTGTATCTGGTTGTTCAGAATGGTCAACACACCCCGGCCCGCCGACTGCGGGGCAGCGGCCACCCGGATGCTGTCGATGAGGTTAACGTCGGAATCGGTGCCCAAGCCGGTGGGCGGACGCATGGCGCCGGTGACGACCACTGGCCTACTGTCCTTCACCGTTAGATTCAGGAAATAAGCGGTCTCCTCCAGGGTCGCCGTTCCGTGGGTCACCGCCACGCCGGCCGCGTCTGGGTCGTCCCGGAAAATCTGGTTGATCCGCTTGGCCAGCCCCAGCCAGTGATCGGGCGTGACATCCGTGCTTCCCAGGTTTAAGAACTGCTCGGTCCGTACCTCGGCAAACTCCAATACCTCGGGCACCCGGCCCAGCAACTCATCGATGGTTAGGTGCTTGCCGTCGTAGCTGTAATTGGTGTAATCGGTGCGGGTGCGCCCCACGAAAGAGATGCTCCCTCCCGTCCCGACCAGGTACACCCTCGGCTTGCTTTCACTAGTCATGGTCAAACTCCCTGTCGCGGTAGGTCCGTGCCTGGAACGACATCCAGGCCGCCCCGCGCCCAGAAGTATACGCCGAGCCGCCAAGTAGATACAGATGGGCAAGCGGCGCGCCGAAATGGGGCCAACCAGCCGGTACTTATGGGCCGACTATCGTAAAATGCCTTCCCCAACCTGGGTGCATGTGCTATTCTCAAATAGTCAGGTGATGCGGTACGATTCTCGTAATCGTGCCTAAATCATAGCCCAAAGCCGTCTATTTTATCAATTATTAAAGGGCGAAAGACGACACGATCACTGACGAGAAACAAAACCCAACCCATCCAGCATTCGCAGTTCCGGTAGATTTAAAGCCGGACCCATAGCTGGTAAAGGAGGTGACCTCCGATGTTGGCCCTTTGGATGCTTAGAGCATTGAGCGCGGGGGGTCTTGGGGTAATCGGCTGGCGACTCGGACTTTATATCTCGGAATTATCATCAGATTTGGAAGAATTTCTTCCTTGGGGTCTCGCATCGACCCTGGCCGGCGTAATCATCGGGGGAGTTTTAGTCCCCTACCTGATCCTCAAGCCCTGGCGCATGAGCGCTGAATATATCGATTCCCTTCCCGGCTCGGCATTGATCTCAGGCACCGCGGGACTGCTCGTGGGCTTGGTCGTTGCCTCGCTCGTCTCCATACCTCTGTACTCGTTGTCCGGTTGGCCCGGCTGGGGCGTCCCGGTCATCGTGAGCGTGGTCCTGGGCGTATTCGGCCTCACGCTGGGCGTACAGCGGGAACGAGACATGCGCGCCATCTTCCCCGGCCTGGAGGCGCCCGCTTCCCGTGGTAGCCAATCCATGGGCTCGACCATGAACGGGGCCGGCGTAACCTCCAACGGCAACGGGTGGACCGGCAAGGCCGATAAGGTCAAATCGACAAGTTCCTCGCGCAACGGCAGCATCCTGGTGGACACCAGCGCGATCATCGACGGCCGGATAGCCGATCTCAGCATCACCGGTTTCCTGGAAGGCACCTTGGTGGTGCCCCGGTTCGTGCTGGACGAATTGCGCCACATAGCCGACTCCAGCGACCCGCTACGCCGCAACCGTGGCCGCCGTGGGTTGGAGGTGCTGGGCAAGCTGCGCAAAGACGACGCCGTCCCGCTCCAGGTCCTGGACGTGGGAGTGGAGAACGGCAACGAGGTGGACGCCGTCCTGGTCCAACTGGCCCGGGAGATGAAATCCGCCATCCTGACCACCGACTACAACCTGAACCGGGTGGCCGAGCTTCAAGGCGTCCAAGTCTTGAACGTGAACGAACTGGCCAACGCCCTCAAATCCATCGTTCTCCCCGGCGAAGAGCTGCGGGTGAACATCGTTCAAGAGGGCAAGGAAGCGGGTCAGGGCGTTGCCTACCTGGACGACGGCACCATGGTCGTGGTCGAGGGCGGCCGGCGCTACCTGAACGCCTTCCACGACGTTGCGGTCACCAGGGTATTGCAGACCTCGGCCGGCCGGATCATCTTCGCCAACCCCAAAGGCGAATAGGCGGCCGAGTTTTGGCGGGCAAAGTTGGCGTTGTGATAGTTGCTGCCGGCGGTAGCTCCCGAATGGGGGGCGTAGACAAGACCTTTGCCCCCATCTTGGGTCTTCCCCTTGTCGTCCACACCCTCGACCGCTTCGAACTGTCCCCTCTGGTCCATCAGATAGTGCTGGTATTGGCCAAAGATTCCCTCGACCTGGGCAAGCAAATGGTCCAGCAGCGAGGCTACACCAAGGTGACCAACGTCTGCGCCGGCGGCCGAAGGCGTCAGGACTCGGTGCGATTCGGACTGGAACAACTCACCGCTTGCGAATGGGTCATGGTCCATGACGGCGCCCGGCCCTGCCTGGACGACGCCATGCTGGGAAGGGGACTGGAAGCCGCCGCCGAGTTCGGCTCAGCCGTGGCCGGGGTGCCCGTCAAGGACACCATCAAGGTGGTGTCGGCGGACCAAACCGTGCAAGAAACCCCCGACCGCTCCCTCCTATGGGCCGCCCAGACACCCCAGGTCTTTCGCTACCGCACCTTGTTGGATTCCCACTACGCCTGCACCCAAGACTTTACCGACGACGCGGCCATGGTCGAAAGCATGGGCCACAAGGTCAAGATGTTCCTAGGCGCCTACGAAAACATAAAAGTAACCACCGCTGACGACCTGGTGATTGCCGAGACTTTTTTGAAGGCTTCGTCTGGCCTCTAGGTCTGAAGATAACCCTCGCTTTCAACCAAGCTCAGGTTTGGAAAAACCGTTGCTGCAGTCCGTTCGTCCTGAGCTCCGACTAAAGTCGAGAGTCTCGATAAATCGGACCCGTCGAAGGATCCCATTTCTGCGCAGTCATGGTTCGACGGGGCTCACCACGAACGGCTGGGGGTCCGATCATTCGCTCATCCTGAGCCTGTCGAAGGACCCCGCTTCTGCGCAGTCATGGTTCGACAGGGCTCACCACGAACGGCAGGGGGCGCCAGTCATCGCCGAAAGCTAATACCTAGCCGTCCTCCCATACCTTGATGCGACAAGCCCCCTGGCGTAAACTTTCTCCCGTATGTCCACGCCTCAAACACCTGAATTCCGGTCCGGAATCGGCATCGACTCCCACCCTTTGGCTGATGGGAGGAAGCTGGTGCTGGGCGGCGTCGCCATCCCCCACGACCGGGGGCTTTCCGGCCACAGCGACGGCGATGTGTTGGTGCATGCGGTCATGGACGCGCTGTTGGGGGCGGCCAATCTGGGCGACAAGGGCCTGCACTTTCCCTCTAGCGACCCTCAGTACAAGGACATCTCCAGCCTCATCCTGCTGGAGCGCGTTGGCGTCTTGATCTCTGAAGCCGGATGGCGGGTCTCAAACGTAGATGCTACAATACTGGCGCAAAATCCCAGGCTCAGTCCCTTCAATTCGGAGATGCGGGAAAACGTGGCCAAGAGCCTATCCGTGACCTCGGACTGCGTCAGCGTCAAAGTTACCACCGCCGACCATCTGGGGTTCGTGGGCCGGGAAGAAGGGATCACCGCCCTAGCCGTTGTCTCCCTGATGTCCGGTGTCCGGTAGAGACCGGCCCCGCCTAGTTCAGTTCAATTCATGAAGCTATATAACACCCTCACTCACGATGTCCAAGACTTCGCTCCCGCCGATGGCAAGACCGTCAAGATGTACGTCTGCGGCGTGACGCCCTATTCCTCAACCCACGTGGGACACGCCCTCAGCTACGTGGCTTTCGACACCCTACGGCGCTATCTGGAATACCTGGGCTTCGAGGTCAAACACGTCCAGAATTTCACCGATGTGGACGACAAGATCATCCAACGGGCCAAGGAGCAGGGCATCGAACCTGATGAGCTGGCAGAGCAGTTCATCGACGACTTCTACCGCACCATGGACGCCCTGAACATCCAGCGGGCCCACATCTATCCCAGGGCGACCCAGGAGATCGGTCCGATCATCGAGACCATCCAGACTCTGGTGGACAACGGCTCGGCCTACCCGGCCGGCGGCGATGTGTTCTTCCGCGTCACCAAGAAGGACGACTACGGCAAGTTGAGCCACCGGACGCTGGACGGCATGCAGGCCGGCGCCCGGATAGAGATCGACGTCAACAAAGAACACCCCATGGACTTCGTGCTCTGGAAGGGCGCCCGCGCCGGGGAACCGTCCTGGGAAAGCCCCTGGGGACCGGGCCGTCCCGGCTGGCACATCGAATGCACCGCTATGTCGATGACCTACTTGGGCGCGACGCTGGACATTCACGGCGGCGGCCAAGACCTGATCTTCCCCCACCACGAGAACGAGATCGCTCAGAGCGAGGCCGCCACCGGCGAGGCCCCATTCTCCCGTTACTGGGTGCACAACGGGCTGCTGCAACTGGGCGAAGACAAGATGAGCAAGTCCCTGGGCAACCTGGTGTCGGTGGAAGAGGCCCTCGAGAATTACACCCCCGACGCCATCAGGCTCTATTTCTTGAGCTCCCATTACCGCAGTCCCCTGAGTTATAGCGACGAGGGATGCGATGCTATGGAGCGCAGCGCCGACCGGCTGCGGCACGCCCTCAGGACAGAGCCTGTAGCGGTCTTTGCGTCCGACGATGCTGAGTCCATGGACCCTTCCCCGTTCCAAGAGCAGTTCTTGGACGGGATGGACGATGATCTGAACACCCCCAAGGCCTTGGCGGCCATGTTCGACCTGACCCGGGAGATGAACCGCCAATGGAACGATGGACGCTCCATCGCCGCCGCCCAGGACTGCCTGCGCCACCTGGGCTCGATCCTGGGCCTTACCTTCGCGGAGAGGGAGTCGGCCGCGAAGATTGATGCAGAGTCGTATAACGCCCTGCTCCTGGACCTCGGGGCCAAGATATCAGAGGCGGGGCAGCCCGAATTGACCGAACTGTTCTCCATCCTTGATGTAGGTGTCGTGGAGACAGTTTCGGGCCAACGCATCGGACTGTTGATACAACTCCGGGGCGAATGCCGGAATTACAAACAATACGCCCTGGCCGACCAGATTCGAGGCTGGCTGGATAGCCAGGGGATCTCTGTGGAGGACTCGGCCTCGGGCAGTATCTGGTTGTACGGATCCAGCTCCTAACGGAGCCAAAACTGATGCCCAATGCCGCCCTGCCGGACTCCTTCATCGACTCACTGGTCAAAGCCCTAGGGCGGGAAAATGTCCTCACTGACCCCTACGACTTGGACCGGTACTCCGGTGACGCCCTCTCTCCCACCCGTGCCTTCGGCGCCGAAGACTCCTTCGAACGTCTGGCCGACGTGGTCGCCCGCCCCGGCTCCACCGAAGACGTGTGCGCCGTATTGAAGCTGGCCAATGAGTCAATGGCACCCGTGATCCCCTACGGCGGCGGCACCGGCGTCATGGGCGCTGTGGTGCCCGCGATGGGCGGCATCGTGCTCGACCTACAGCGCATGAACAAGATATTGGCCATCAACCCCACGGACATGACCGCGGAGGTCGAGGCCGGTGTGGTCTTGGAAGACCTGGAAAACGCCTTGGCGCTCCAGGGGTTGATGCCGGGCCATGACCCCTATAGCGTGCCCATCGCCACCGTGGCCGGGACCATCTCCACCAACGGTGTCGGCTACCGCGCCGGAGCCCACGGCCCAATGGGAGACCAGGTCGTTGCTCTGGAAGCCGTGCTGGCCGATGGCCGAATCATGAGCACCCGGGCCGTTCCCAACCAGTCGTCCGGCCCCAGCCTTAAACACCTGTTCATCGGCTCGGAAGGGGTCTTCGGCGTGATCACCAAAGCAACGATACGAGTCTTCCGGCTGCCGGAAGCCCAGGTCTTCGCCGGCGTTGCCTTCGACACGTTCGAGCAAGGGTTCAACGCCGCGGCCGAGATGTTTGCCCTGGGCGTGCGCCCTACTTTGGTCGACCTGACCGAGGAAGATGAAGGCATCACCTTCCACCTGCTCTTCGAAGGGTTCAAAGAGGGCGTCCAGGCCAACGAGAAACGGGCCCTGGCGGTGTGCGCCCAGTTCGGAGGGCGGATGCTCGGTCCGGAACCGACGATGGCCTACTGGGAAGACCGGCGTCAGTCCGCAGAGAACTACAAAGTCTCGGCCCTGGGCAAACCCCGGAGCGTCCGCTGGAGCCGTTGGCGCGGCCGCCGGGGCTTCGACTATCTTCACATCGGGCTGCCCATCTCCAAAGTGCTGGAATACCGCAAGAAGTGCGACGAGATCATGTCCAAGTCGGGCGTGCGGGTCATCGAGTACGCCATCTGGTCCCGGCCCGAGCTTTTCTCCATGCTTATCGTCCCTGAGTCCGGCACGGCGGCAGCCTCGAGAGAGCGGCTGGGAGAAACTGTGCAGCAGATCCTGGAACTGGCCCAAGACATGGGTGGCGTGATGGAGTACTGCCACGGTGTGGGCGTGAAGCTCAACCACCTGCTGGCCCGTGAGATGGGGGTGGGCCAGGACGTGGTCCAAGCCCTGAAACAAGCACTGGACCCCAACAACATCATGAACCCCGGCAAACTGGGGCTCTGAGCCCGGTTTTAGCCGGATTTAGCCGGTTTTAAATGGAGCGGTCAGCCATGGAATTCGGACTCCAGTTCTTCCCCGACGTCGGCCCCGAAGAGAAATCAGCGCAGCAGTATTGGAACGAATGCCTGGGTCTGGTCGATCTCTGCGATGAGCTGGGCTACACCCAGGTCCGCACGGTGGAGCATTACTTCGAGCCCTACGGCGGGTACAGCCCGTCGCCCCACATCTTCCTCACCGCGGCCTCCCAACGCACCAGCAAAGCCCGGCTGCTCACCGGGGCCGTGCTGCCGGTATTCAACCATCCGCTGAAGATAGCCGGCGAGATCGGCATGCTGGACGCCATCTCCAACGGCAGACTGGACTGCGGCTTTGGGCGGGCGTTCCTGCCCCACGAGTTCCAGCGCTTCGACCGGACCATGGACGAAAGCCGGGCCCGGTTCGACGAAGGCGTGGCTGCGGTGCGGAGGTTGTTGGAGGAGGAAAACGTCACCTTCAACGGAGATTTCCACCGTTTCAACAACGTGACGTCGCTACCGAGGCCCACCCAGAAACCGCGGCCTCCATTCTGGGTCGCCGCCCTGGGCACCCCTCAGTCGATGCAGGCCGCCGGAAGCAACGGGTACAACCTGATGTTGGTCCCCTTCGCCGGACCCCAGATGCGAGAGGCCATCGGCATCTACCGGGAAGCCTGGCGGCAGGCGGGCCACTCCGGCGAGGGAAAAATCGCCCTGGGGTTCCACATGTTCTGTCACCAAGACCGGGAGGAAGCCCACCGCATCGCCAAGCCGAACATCAACGCCTATTTCAAGTCGTTGGTGGCCGCCGCCGAACAGGACTCAGGCTGGGGCGCCGGCGCGTCGTCCAAAGACTACCCAGGTTACGACCGGCACCTGGAACAGCTGCGGGCCGCCGATTTCGATTCTCTGCTCGACGGCGGCGCCATCTGGGTGGGCACTCCAGAGGACATCCGGCAGCAGATAACCGGTTACGCGGCTGAAGTCGGAGGGTTCGACACCGCCTCCCTTCAGGTCAACTTTCACTTGGTCTCCGCATCGGACGCAGCGGCATCGATGCACCTCTTCGCCCAAGAAGTCATTTCTTCATTTTACCGGCATGTTCACTGCTGATTTTTACGTAATAAGTAACTATTCCTTGTATTAGAGGTGTATATTCCGAAATTTGCTTAATGTCAGCTCTATTACACTACGATATTCACCATCATGAACTTCGATGATGTTAGGCACACGTTATACGTTGACACAATAATGTGCTAGATATATCATAAATATTGATTAAGTAGCGGTCATAGTATCGCAATACTACATACTTAACCGGGTGCGAAGCCCGAAGGCTAGGGAACAGGCGATGGCGAAGGCAAACAAGAACCAGGGGCATCCGAACTTTTTACACCTGGGCGAGGTGATACATCACATGGAAGACGGGGTGGTCGCAGCGTACGACTGGCTGACCGGTTCCGCCATGACCGAAAAGCAGCGCGTTGAGCACAAGCTGGCCGAGACGGAGTCCATCCGCCGCGTTGGCCCGACGAACTTCTAAGCAAGTCTCTTTCCCATCCCAGTGATGGTTTTCCGGGGTGATTATCCCGGACGGTATTTGAAAGTAACCCGGTGGCGGCCCACGTATTTAGCCCCTCCGCCGCGCAACCTCCACCGCGGCTGAGGCCGGGTTTACTGCTTCTCTATGGCGGCAGCGAAATTAGCTGCCGCCATTTCCTTTGCCCGGCGCCATCTGGTGTTTGTGGTTCCCCCCGGTGACAGGCGCTCCCAACACCGTTCGTGGGAGCCCAGTCCCTCCCCTATCACTAAAAGGGGTTTGCAGCATCGTTCGTGGTGAGCCCCGTCGAACCACCAGGTGGCTTAAGCCATGGCACTTCGGACAGTTACATGACTCATGCGCATCCTTCGACGGGCTCAGGACGAACGGGGGGATCCTTTACGCGGATTCATCATTCCCAGCCATATGGTCAGCTCCGGCCAAAGTCGAGAGTCTCGATGGAATCGGACCCATCGAACCACTAGAACGGCAATTCTTGCCCGATACCCTGTTCTTTCGCCTTGTTGTAGACCAACTGGGCGGCAGCGATGTCCTCAAGGGCCAGACCCATCGACTCGAACAGCGTTATCGAGTCGGCCGACGGACGTCCATTGACCTGTCCTGACACCACGTCCTGAAGCTCCTTGGCCATGTCCCAGCGGAAGCTGCCCCTGGGTTCCAGCCAGAGCAGGTCTCCGCACTCGATCTTGGCCTGGTCCAGGTCGTCGACCACGATGACCTCGGAACGCAGGACCGCTTCCTCGTCGATCTCCCGCCGCATCCAGTGGTTCCCTCCGGCGGCGTTGATGTGCGCGCCGGGAGACAGCCATTCGCCCAATAGCGCCGGCTCCCGGGCGGAGGTTATGACGATCACCACGTCGGCGCCATTCACGCACTCTTCGGCGCTGTCCACCGCCTTCACGTCCACGCTCAGGCTCTCGCTGCTACGCTTGGCGAATTCCTCGCGGCGCTCCTCCCGGCGGCTGAACACCTTCACCCCTTTGATGTCGCGGACCGCGCAGACCGCCTCCAACTGGGTGCGGGCCTGAAACCCAGACCCGATCACAGCCACCGTGGCGGCGTCTTTCTTGGCCATGTACTTGGTGGCCACCCCGCTGGCGGCGCCGGTGCGTATCTGTCCCAGGCGGCCCGCTTCCATGCAAGACAACAGCCCGCCGGTCTCATAGTCGTAGAGCATGACGATCATCTTGGCCGAGCCGGGCCCGCCGAAGGAGGGATACGCCTTGTATCCGAAAACCCCCTGGCCCGCATTGGACGCCACCATGAAGTGGAAGAAGCCGCCCGGCATGCGGATGCGGTTCCTGGGGCGGTTGTCCACCTTGCCCTCACCGGCATGGGCAAAGGCCTGGTCGAGCACATCGATACACTCGCCCATGGGCAGCAGTTGGGCCACTTCCTGGTCGTTCAAAAACAGGGCCATGATCATCTCCTAAAACTCGTACATCACCATTCGTGCCCAGGCACGGACGGCAGTCCAGTATAGCACCGGGGATTCCCTCCGAATAGGCGTCAAAATCGAGGCTCCCTTTGCTACAATCATGGGGCGAATAAGCAGCTTGGGATAAGGAAAGTATTCGACGATGTTCAAACCCCGCGTTTACGTCACCCGGCAGATATTTCCCGACGCCTTGGACCTCATCGAGAAGACCGCCGAATTGGAACTTTGGCCCGACGACGAACCGCCCTCTCCGGAACAACTCAAAGAGGCGTTGGCGGACGTGGACGGCGCCATCATCAACGTCATGGACCGGATCGACGGCCCGCTCTTGGACGCCGCGCCCAAGCTGAGGGTGTTGAGTCAGGTGGCGGTGGGGCTGGATAACGTCGACATCCCTGAGGCGACCAAGCGGGAGATATTAGTCGGCTACACGCCCGGCGTCCTGGCCAAGTCGACCGCCGACCTGGCTTTTGCGCTGCTGCTGGCCGTGGCCCGGCGCGTAGTTGAAAGCGACAAATGGGTCCGGGAAGGCAACTGGAAGATCTCCCACCACCCCATGTTCTGGCTGGGTTCAGAGGTCAACGGCAGCACCCTGGGCATCCTCGGCCTGGGTGGGATCGGACTGGAGACGGCGAAACGCGCCCTGGGGTTCGACATGAAGGTCATCTACCACTCCCGCACCCGGAAACGGGAATTGGAGAAGGAATACGGCTTCAAATACGCGTCGTTCAAACGGGTCCTGACCGACTCAGATTTCGTCTCCATCCATGTGCCGCTAACCCCGGAGACGAACAAGTTCATCGGCGAAAAACAGCTCAAGACAATGAAGAAATCCGCGATCCTGGTGAACCTCTCACGGGGAGCGGTGTTGGACACTGACGCCCTCTACAAAGCCCTGACCAAGGGCTGGATCGCCGGGGCCGGCCTGGACGTATTCGACCCCGAGCCCGTGCCGGCGGACCACCCGGTCTTGGGTCTGGACAACGTGGTCGTGCTGCCCCACATCGGCAGCGCCTCCAACCGTTCCCGCAGGGAGATGCATCTGCTGGCGGCCAGAAACCTGGTGGCCGGACTGAACGGCGAGCGGCTGGAAGAGTGCGCCAACCCAGAGTTATACGAAACGCTGGGAATCTAGCTGGGCAGGTCATTCACCTCAAGAGCGATCAGGCGGTCTCCCGTATCCAGGAAAACCACCTCCACAGCCTCCTCGGTGTCCCGGTGCCCAAGCAGCTTTATCTCCCTGGCGTCGCGTGCGACCGTATCCACCACGAAACCCTCCATGACGCGCTGAACAGGAACGATCGCCGGCGTCGGAGGGGGAACAGGGGATGGTTTGAGGGATGTAGTAACCGAGGGGAAGAAGGCTGGCGGAGAGGGCGGGATTCGAACCCGCGAGAAGCTTGCGCCCCTACACGATTTCCAGTCGTGCCCATTCGGCCGCTCTGGCACCTCTCCAGCTTGGCGGGAAGGCCCCGCCCACAGGATTCAGATATAACGCGCGGCTGGGAATCCTGAGACCTCAGCCATTATAGGCAACCGCCCGCTTGGCTGTCCACAGACTCAGTCATTTTTCTCGGATAACAGTTCCGGTCGCCGCCCTTCAAATTTGCCCGCATACTCGCCTATAATATCGTTCAGACCAATACCGCATAGGAGCAATTGAAACTATGGCCGACCCAGGCTTTATCAAGGTTGCACAGGTAAGTGAGATCAAACCCGGCGAGATGATGGCGGTGGAAGTGGAGAACGAACAGGTGCTTCTGGTCAACGTGGATGGGAATATCCATGCCGTTGACGACATCTGCTCCCACGCCTATGCGTCACTCTCCGAGGGTGACGTAAGGGGAGAAGAGGTTGAGTGCCCACTCCATGGTGGCGCCTTCAGCTGCATCACCGGAGCGCCGATCAACCCGCCGGCCAGCGAATCTCTCCGCGTTTTCAGCGTCCAGATCGAGGGCGACGATATCCTGGTTGCCCTGCCCACCGACTAAACAGCCGGTCTCCTGACGGTTATCCGAAGCCGGGAATCCGGTCCAGTATGTTCAGGATCTGTATTCCCGGAGTCGGCCAATACACCATCCATACCTTTCCGCGCAGGTTGGCGTCGGGAACTGCGCCCCAGGCACGGGAATCGTTACTGTGGGCCCGGTTGTCCCCCAGAACGTAATATTCCCCTGCTCCCAGTGTGAGCTCCGCCGCGTTGTAATGGTCCTTCTCCGCCAGATAAGGCTCGTTCAGTTCTTCCTCGTTCACGAACACGACGCCATCATGCATGCGTATCGTTTCGCCGGGCAGCCCAACAACCCTTTTCACAAAGTCTTTTCTGGGGTTATTGGGATTGCTATCCGGGAACTCGAATACGATTACCTCACCCCGCTTGGGGGCGTGGATGGCCTTCCGGGATGAGCCCTCATCAGCCTGCCAGAAAGGCACGATCTTAGCCAGCCGGTCCATCTCGATATCCAGGTAGACCAGCCGGTTCACCAACAGGTACTGGCCGTCTTCCAGAGTGGGGTTCATGCTGGAGCCATCGACCCTGAAGTTCCGCACCGTGGTCTGTAGCAGCATGAAAACCACCGCCGCCAGGACCAAGGCCTCGATTATCTCTCTACCAACGCGCGCCAAAAGTTTCTTCTACTACTTAGATACGAATAGTGCCTAAAAAAGTATAGCACCCGCCCGCGGATACGTACCGCTGTTTGTTCCCCCAAGCATCGTCTGCTACAATCTGCGCCTAGCTAATCAGCCTCGAATCACGGAGGGACCACCCCATGAGTTGGCGTTTTCAACTGCTGAACAAACCCTATGGCAGCGTTACCGAAGGCCCCGTGTGGGACGGAGAGAACCTGCTCTTCACCCACATCGCCGCCAGCCGCATCTACCGCTGCGACCACAAGACAGACGAGATAACCGTCTGGCGCGAAGGCACCAACCGCACCAACGGCCTGGCCCATGACGAGCAGGGCCGGCTCTTCGGCTGCTGCTCCGGCGGCCGCGCCATCCTGCGCTTCGACCCTGACGGTAACAACGTGGTCATCGCCGACGGGTTCGACGGCCATAAACTGAATACGCCCAACGACCTGGCCGTCGACCGCCAGGGCCGCGTCTGGTTCACCAACCCCTGGAACGCCACCAACATCGACGCCACCGAGATCGAAGAACCCGGCCTCCGCGCCGTGCTCTGCGCCACCCCCCAAGAGGACGGCAGCTACTCGGTCGCCCGGGTGGAGACCGACAGCACCATGCCCAACGGCATCCTGGTGTCGATCGACGGCAAGACCCTGTACATCGCCGAGAGCAACAGCGAAGACGCCAGCATCGACCGGGAACTCCGGGCCTATCCCATCAAGGACGACGGCTCCCTGGGGCCCTACGACACCCTCCACGCCTTCAGCACCAACAAACGCGAGCCGCAACGCGGCATCGACGGCATGTGCCTGGACCGCGAGGGCAACATCGTCGCCACCGCCGGTTGGCCTTCCTCCGGCCCCGGCCCGCTGATCTATGTGTTCGACCCCAAGGGGCGGGTGATCGAGACCCATCCGGTGCCGTGCATCCGGCCCACCAACTGCTGCTTCGGCGGCCCGGACCGCTCCACCCTGTACGTGACCAGCGCCGAGGGTCACCTCTTCAAGGCTGAGACCGACATGGAAGGCTGGGCCTTATTCCCCTAGCCAGTACAACTGGGTTTCCATACGCCGGGGTTTTCTACTAATATGGGAGAGACTGCTGGGTGATATTTGTTTACTTCTCTCCCAGAATTGATTGGCTAACGAGAGCGATTGCATGAGTTTGCAGGGACGAAAAAGCTTGAGTAATTCCGGGTTTACCCGGGAGCAGCTACGACAGGGCGGAGGCCGAGGAAACGGCAACGATCACCTGGAAGAGATGATCGGGGCCACGGAGCTTTTCGTCTACCAAACGCCCAACAAGAAACCCAAGGGTTTCGAATCGCTGAAGCTGTTCCTGGCCGCGTCGGAGTGCGAGTTGATCTTCACCCTGGATATCCCGCCGGAACTGAAGAACTACGAGGCCTTCCGCATCACCCACAAAGGCGAAGAAAGGATTCCGGACGCCGTCCTGAAGCGCTGCCACTCCTGGGCCCACGGCCGCAATTTCCTCCACAGCTTCTTCAAACCCATGTACGGCGGCCGGTAGGGCCAGACGCATTAGCCCGAAACAAAAAAGACCCGGCGAGAAATTGCCGGGTCTTTTTCTTTTTAAACCTAAAGAGGTACTAGGGTTATCTGCCGTAATTTCAATTCAAAACTCGATTTTCCGATTTTAATGACTTAACTGAGTCTACCCGGATTAGTGATATCATTGGAAGTTCCTGGCTACCTTTGGTATTTCAATACTGTGCCGATTTTTGGCGTCTAATGATAATCACCAACCTGGAGTTCAAGGGTCAAGGAGGCAGATAAAATGCGGAATGGCGATAATGATGATTTAGGTAAGCGGAACCCATTCCTCGTGTCTATCGGCCAATTGCTGAACTATATTTCTGAGCACGGAACCTCAAGAGTTCTCGTTGCGGCAGGCATCACCATCCCGCTGACATACATAGTGAGGATTCCCAGTGGCGGTTGGCAAACGAATCTGATGATTTTAACGACAGGCCTCTCTATGGTGATCGCGGGCAGTGCAATCAGAATTTGGGAGATGAAATCTGGGATTTTCAGCGGTCGAACAATACTTGTGGTTTGCCAAAATTGCCATCGGCCAGTTAACGTCGCGGGAGGGCTAACCGGCAAACCGCCATGGTCAGCACAATGCGCACAATGCCACGCGGTCAACATAGTCCAATAACTGCCCATACCATCGGCGATAAATCAAAAGGTTGTTTAGCCGATTGCCAGTTGATTGCCTAGATCCAATCAATTTCCCTCGCAACCTACCTCCGCGGGTGGTTGGCCAAGAAGTCATCGGCGATCTCGTTTCAGGCCCCGAACTGAACGCAAGGAATTATGTCCGTCATTCCAGCAGTAACCTTGAACCGCGCGGTTCTATTACCGCAACCTACCCCCGCGGGTGATTAACCAAGAAATCGTCAGCAATATCGTTGAAGGTGCGAAACCGCACGCCGTCGTGGGACATGATGTACTCGGCCAACCGCTCCAGCATCAGCAACACCTGGGGCCGGCCGCTGACGTCGGGGTGGATGGTGATCGGGAATACCGCCTCGTCGTACTCGCGGTACACGAAGTCGAACTGGTCCCGCCACATCTGCTCGATGTCCCGGGGATTGACGAACCCGTGACTGTTGGGCGCGGCCTTGATGAACATCATCGGCGGCAGGTCGTCCAGATACCAGTTGGCCGGTATCTCAACCAGGTCCGTCTCCTCGCCGCGCACCAACGCGTGCATCCAATGCTCGGCGGGCTGGGAGAAATCAATCTTGGTCCAGCGGTCGCCCTTCCGCACGTAGTAACACTCAAAGTCCTTGTGCATCAGGCTGTGGTCGTACTTGATGCCGTGCTTCTGCAGTAGCTCGTTGGTGACGTGGCTGAACTCCCACCAGGGAGCCACGTAGCCAGTGGGCCGCCTGCCCGAGATGCTAGTAATCAGGTCGATGCACTTGACCAGCACCGCCTCCTCCTGCTCCTCCGACATGGCGATGGGGTTTTCGTGGGAGTAGCCGTGGAGACCAATCTCATGCCCGCCGTCCACGATCATCTGGCATTCCATTGGGAAGGTCTCCATGGAATGGCCGGGGATGAACCAGGTGGTCGTGATTCCCAGCCGTTCGAATAGCCTGACCAGGCGTGGAGTGCCCACCTCTCCGGCGAACATACCCCGCGAGATGTCATCGGGCGAGTCCTCGCCTCCGTAGGAACCCAACCACCCGCCAACGGCGTCCAGGTCCACTCCGAACGCGCATGAAATCTTTTTATCGGCCACGGTATTGCCCTCCTGATCTAGCTCTTTGATTCGCCGTAATTAGCTTTTCTGCGCTCCGCGAAGGCCGTCACACCCTCGCGGCTGATGTCCGAATCCCGCAGGGGCGCCGACAATGCCCGGGCGTACAGGTGGGACTGCTCGGTCGTCATGTCCCGCCCGGCGAAGGCCGCCTCTTTGGTGGCCACCAGGACTTTGGTCGGATATTCCCCCATGCGGGCGGCCAGTTCTTCCACGGTTGGTATCAGTTCCTGGGCCGAGACCACCTTGGTCACCAGTCCGATGCGCAGGGCTTCCTGGGCGTCGATCAGGTCGCCGCTGAGCAGCATGTGTAACGCCGGCCCGAAGCCGACCAGCCGGATCAGCGGGTCGGGCGGGTTCGGCAAGCCGCGGCGTATCTCGAAGCAGCCGAATTGGGCGTTCTCGGAAGCGATGCGGATGTCGCAGGCCAGGGCCCGTTCCAGACCCCCAGCCACCGCGTAGCCGTTAACGGCCGCGATGGTCACCTTGTCAGTCTTCATGTACGGGGGAACCACATTGCTGACGGGACCGCCCGCTGCGATGCGCGCCGCCGCGGCCTTAAGGTCCATGCCGGTGCAGAATGCCCTTTCGCCGGCCCCAGTCAGCACCAGCACCTTCAGTTCAGGATCTTTATCAAAATCCTGCTCGCACTCGTAGATGTAGTCCGTCGTCGGCGGGTCGCAGGCGTTCATCACCTGTGGACGGTTGATGGTTATCCAGGCGGTGGGGCTTTTTTTCTCGTAATTCACCGTGTCCATTGGCGGCCCTCCCTTTAATTGAAACAGATCTCTAGATGTCCGGCTTGGCCTTGTAATCTAGGTCGAACAAAATCTAGATGCCCAACTTGGACTTGTAATCGAGGTCATGCTCGGCGAGAAACCCCATGCGCAACAACCCCTCGACGTTCGGTGGCGGCGTCACTCCAGGATTGGCCGGGATGTCTGAGATGACCTTCTGGTCCAACAACCCGGAATATGCCTGCTCTGATGTACCCAGCAGGTCGCAGAAGACTTGGTGGTTGAACTCCCCGAAGCGGGGCGCAAGGCGGTCCGGCGGCCGGTCCACGCCGGTCAACCCGAACAACGGCGCCGAATGGGGTCTGGGGCCCACCGGCTCCGGGTGCTTAGATATGGAGAAGAACCCGCGGTCGGCGTGATGCGGGTCGGTGGCGATCTCCCGGGTGTTGTAAATCGCCCCGCAGGCCACCCCGCCCGCCTGGAGCAGGTGCATCACTTCATGCTTGTCTCTGGTCTGGGTCCAACCACTGATGGCCGCATCTAGGCTCTGCCGTTGGGCCAGACGCCCTTCGACCGTCTCCCAATCCCCATGGGACACCCACGGCTCCCCCACTGCGCGGACGAAGTTGGCCCATTCGGCGTCCGAGGTCACCGTGATCGATACCCAGGCGTCGTCTCCGGTGCAGGGGTAAACGCCGTAAGGGGCGTGGCCGGGGTGGCTGTTCCCCCGGCGGGTGGGCGCCACGCCGTTCATCTCAAATTCCATGAACGCCTCGCCCAGGTGGGCCACGCCGGCTTCGTACTGGGAAAGGTCGATCCATTGCCCCTGCCCAGTGCGCTCCCGGTGGGCCAGGGCCAGCAGGATGGCATAGGTGGCGTTCAGCGCGCCCAGGGTGTCGTTGAACAAGATGCCGCCCTGGACCGGCCCGCCGTCCTCGTAACCCGTCAGATAAGTCAGCCCGGTGACCGCCTGGAGGCTGGAGCCGTAGCCGATGTAGTTCTCCCACGGACCGGAGCTGCCGTAGGCCGTGGAGTCCAAGACGATGATGTCCGGTTTCACCTTCCGGAGATTCGGATAGTCCAGGCCAAAGTTCCGCATCACCCGGGGAGGAAAATTCTGGGCCACCACGTCGCTAACACTAACTAGTTCCTTGAACAGTTCCTTGCCGCGGTCGGTGTTTAGGTCGAGCGAGATGCCCGACTTGTTGCGGTTCGCCTCGTGGTACATGCCGCCGTCGTTCCACGGCTGATCGCCAACCTGGCTGTCCGGTTGTGGGCTGCCTCGGGACGAGTCGGGCCGCACGGCGGACTCGACCTTTATCACCTCTGCGCCGTAGAGGGCCAGGGGAGATATGGCATAGGGCAGCGCCCAGACTTGACCCGGCTCGATGATGCGGATGCCGCTCAGGGGCAGCGGGGCGGTCACTGTGCAACTCCCTGGAAGATCTCCTCATTGTGCTGACCTAAAGTTGGCGCCGGCATTGCCTGCCGCCGGGGAGTTTCCGACATACGGAAGGCAGCGCCCGGATAGCGCAGCGTGCCCACCGCCGGATGGGGAAACTCCACGAAATATCCCCGGTCCTCCAACTGCGGCGAGCCGGATATGTCTTCCATCGTGTTGACCGGCGAGAAGGGAAAGCGCCATTCCTGGGCGTGGTGGAACCATTCCTCGGCGGTCTTCTCCAGCCACTTGGCTTTAAGAAGGTTGTCCACTTCGTCTGAATGTAGTTGCCGGTCCGCGGGTGTGGCGAACTTGGGGTCTTGCAGCTCGGGCACTTCGGCCATCGCCGCGTAGGTGTCCCAGTCTCCCATCACCCCCGGCGTGGGCAGGATGTAGCCCTCTTTGGTGGGCGCCGGGTAGCGGAGACTGCTGCCCTGAGAAGGTTGCCGCCGGGAGACCATCCCTGCGTAGGTGTAGTCCAAAAAAGTGGTGAATAGGGTGCTGATGGCGCACTCCAATATGGACACGTCGACCTGCTGTCCCTGGCCACCGTTCCGCCAGAGCCCCAACAGCGCCGCCACCGTACCCGATGCTGCGGCCACTCCGCCCAGATACTGGGCCTGGTTGTAGCCGTGCTTCACCGGCTCGCGGTGATAGCCGCCGGTGATGTAGGCCATACCGCAGAGGGCGTAGAGCACCAATTCGGTGGCGCGGTATTCGCTGTAGCGTCCGTTCCGCCCGAAGCTGGACACCGAGGTCATAACCAGCTTGGGATTCACCTTGCTCATAGTCTGGTAATCCAGTCCCAGCGACGGCATGACCCTGGGTGAGTAACTCTCCACCAGAACATCGGCGTCGCGTACCAGGTCGAGCAGCGCCGCCCGGCCGCCGTCCGACTTCAGATCAAGGGTGACTCCCCGTTTATTCGTGTTCAGGTAGAGGAACAGGCCGCTCTTTTCCGGGTGGGGTTGGTGTCCGGGGAACGGGCCCATCCGCCGGGCCGGGTCGCCGCCGGGCCGCTCGACCTTGATCACGTCCGCCCCGTAGTCCGCCAGCAACTTGGTGCAGTAGGGACCGGCGATGTGCTGGGTCAGGTCGATGACCTTGATGTCTTTCAGGACAGAGTCGTTCATGCAACCCACGGGAGATGCCAGATTCGGAGATGCCAAAATCTAGCAGTGCCGTAGCTGGGTGTCAATGTAGCTTCTTGCGAAATGGTTGTGTTCTTCATGTGACTACGAGCCACACAATGGATAAATCTCGTGATGGTGGCAAATGGACATAATGTAACTTTCCTATTGACATAGGGTGACACCTGCCATAAAGTTTTAGTTACTTTCTCCCCGCTCGCTAAACAAGGCTTCGGTCGTGTTTCCGAGCGGGTGTTTTTTATGTAGGTGCAATTGTTGCGAACTACAGTATTTATAGATGGGCAAAATCTCTACCACTTAGCCAAAAACAGTTGGCCACCTCCAGCTAGTTCACATTACATATATCCCAGCTACGATGTTGAAAAAGTCGCACAGACTTTGGTTGATCGTGTTCCGGGACGCGTTCTGTCTGAGATACGATTTTACACAGGTGTCCCGAATGTCAGGGACAATTACTTCTGGCACGCATTCTGGACTAATAAGCTTAGGCGAATGCAGTCTCTTGGAGTCACCGTATATCGTGGACGCGTAAACCCCGGCGGACAAGAAAAAGGAGTTGACGTCAGTCTTTCGGTCGATTTGGTTCGACTAACCTACGAACAGGCGTATGACGCTGCTATCATCGTGAGTCAGGATTGGGATTTCGGGCCTGCGGTGCGACTCGCAAAACAGATCGCCACAACTCAACACCGTAATTTGTCGTTCGACTCCTGTTTCCCATACGATGGGAGTTACGGCTCTAATCGAGGGGTACCGGGAACCAATTAGGTCCATATAGACCAGGCCACTTTCGATTCATGGATAGATCCTCGGGATTACCGCCCTCCTCCCCTTCGCTAGTGACCAGAATTGTCCGACTTGGGCATTTAAGTCTGTACTAAGAAACGTTGCGCACTGACTTTCAACAACCAGTTACCAGCGGCTGAGCTTGGCACACAATAATCGACATCATTGCATGGACTCGCACCTTGATCCGTCCTCGGACATTGATGTGGTTCAAGCGCTCGATGTTAAATTCCGAACCACAGCTAGACCCCAGTCTCCCAGGTGATCAACAGCTCGCGCATGTCTGGCCGCCATTGGGGCACGAACCCTGCGTCACTGGGCGCGAACAACTCATCGAAGTGAGTCTCGAACAACGCCTGGGCCCGGCCACGGTTCGCCGGCTTGACCACTCGGTCTTCCATGATCATCTTGACGGCCTCGTCCCTGGTCGACGGCCGCTCGTTCTCCCACCAAGGCGACTCGGGCAACACCTGAACGCTCGGCAAGATTCCCATGTCCCACAGCACCGGCAGCAGTTGGGCCTGGCCGGGCAGCACTGCTTGTTCTTCTCCGTAGACCAATTCGAACAGCTTCCCCCTTCGGTTGGGCGGGGGATGGCTCCAGATGGTGATCATGACCCGGCGAGACGCCGCTGCCTCCAACTGGTGAATGAAAGACGTGATGTCCCGGACGAAGTAGGTAACATCGGCGGTGAATGCGATATCGCCCTTGGACGCTTCGGCCTCGGCCAGATTTGAAGGGACCAGCCGGGCGTTGGCGATGCCCGCTTCTTTGGCCAGGGACTCGAACTCGGCACCCATGCCCGGCGAAGGTTCGACGTTCAAGACCTCTTTGCACTGCAGGGCCAGCGGAAGACAAACTCGCCCAGCGCCGCCACCCACATCCACTACAACATCGTCCGCCTGCACATATGAAGCGATGACCGCCATGTTGCGGTCCAACTCCCGCCGAGGGTCAAACCGGAACTGCCGCGCCGACGCCCCGCCCCACACGTCACCGCCGGCCGGCGGCCCATAGATACGGGCGTTCTGTTCCTGCACGGCGTCGAGATGGGCGGCGTATGTCTCGGCTGAAGTCATCGCCCGTCCATCCGTTCGTCCTGAGCCCGTCGAAGGATGCGCACTAGCCATTTTCTAGGTGGAAACACGCTGTCCCGAAGCCGTGGTTCGACAGGTCCGATTTCATCGAGACTCTCGACCTTCGGCCGGAGCTCACCATGAGCGGATAAAGAATTGGGAACAAGATCCGACATAGAGCTCAGCAATACTTTCCGAAATGCGTCTTCATCGGCGCGAAATAATGTTCCATCCAGCCCTGTTTGTAACGCATGCCGTGGTCTGGCAGATTAGTGTGTTTCAGGGTTAGGCGGGTGGCGGTCCCCTCCGGCGCGAGGGTGATCTCAAGTTCGGAATCCGGGTCCGAGTCGTCAAATTCCTGGGTGCACCACATTTGACGGATCAGTTTGCCCGAAACCAATTCCAAGTTCTTGCCATGGATGTGGCCGCCTCCGGCCATGAACTCAGCTTCAACTACTGCACTGGCCTCGGCTGGGTGTCCAGTCATGGCAGCGTGACCCTCGGAATCCAGCCAGGTGTCATAAACGGCCTGAGGCGAGGCGGGGAACAGATCCGAGATCTCAAACTCTACACTCATTATCCCTCCAGTTGTTACAGACCTGGTTTACTGGGCTAGATAGGCAAACTTGTCGTTGGCTGGGCTCTTGATGCGGTGGTGTTCGATGAACACGGCGGCGTTCTCGGCCACTTGCTCGCCGTCTAGGTCGGCCACCAGGGCCAGGGTCATGTCAACGCCCGCCGACACGCCGGCCGAGGTGATGATGCCCTTGCCGGTGCTCTTGTCCACCAGGTCCACCCAGCGGGGACTGGCGTGCCAAATAACGCTCTCGCCCTGGGTCAGAACCCAGTTCCAGGCGGTCTTGTTGCTGGTGGCGGCCTTGTTGTCCAAGATGCTGGTCTGGGCCAGCAGGGCCGCGCCCGTGCAGACCGAGGCTACAACATCGGCTTTTTCGCACGCTGCCAACAAAGACTGGATGAAAGCCGGGTCGGCAACAAGGGCGCGCGTTCCGCCGCCGCCGGGCACCAGAAGAATGTCGAATTCAAAATCGTCGTTGATGCCGTGTTCCGCCACCACCACCGGTCCCGCGCCGTTGGAGCCCGTAGCCACCGGGCCTTTCTCTTTGCCCACGGTGATCACCTTGTACAGCGGCTTCGTCGTGTCGGGCTTGGTGGAGTCGTCCTCACGAGGTGTGCAAGCCACGTTGAATACCTGAATCGGACCGAACAAGTCCAAAGGCGCCATGCCTTCAAAGATCAAAGCGGCAACGGTTTTCATAGGCTATACCTCGGGTGAATCCAGGCCGTTAAATCTGGGAATGGGTGGTCAGTCTAATGGCAAGAAAGCATATCACACCACGGTATCAACCCAGGGCATGGCGTGATCAGGTGGTTACGGTTTGCCCCTGTCCTTTTGATCGACCAGG
>Ga0066376_10000829_pt1 | contig 29497 bp, 24 predicted proteins | sample Knorr_S15_td_Bot_FD_77009 | JGI IMG/M metagenome (GOLD analysis project Ga0066376, IMG submission 77009) | Marine microbial communities from Southern Atlantic Ocean transect - Knorr_S15_td_Bottom_ad_5009_LV_A | ecosystem: Environmental > Aquatic > Marine > Oceanic | place: Southern Atlantic... | reverse complement strand
TGGAGTTCGGAATGAATGCTATCAACGGAGTGTATGATTTTTTACTCCACAAACCGTATGACCGTGGGGGTGGTGAAACCCGAGAGATCGACTGGAACTGGGAAGGATTACGCAGCGCCGTGCAGGTCCAGGGTACGCTCAATGCCCCATGGATTGAGGACAGAGGCTGGACCGCGGTCATTGCCTTCGATTATGAGAGCATGGAAGCCAATGCCCCCACCGCGCATTTTCCACCTCATGATGGTGATGTCTGGCGGGTGAATCTCTCTCGCCTTGTACGAGATCGGGCCAACACCTGGACCGGCAAGGACTGGACCTGGTCCTGCGTTGGTGTATACAGCATGCATATTCCGGAACTGTATGGTTATGTGCAATTTTCAGACCAGGTGGTGGGTACGGCGCGTGTTCCTTTCGAAGCGGAAACCTGGTAATACCGATTTCGGATTTCGGATTGTCATAGACAAAAAAGATATAACCAAAGAGAAGGAGAGGCACATGGAAAAGCTGGTCGGTCTATATACCGGTACGCAACAGATGCTCGAAGAGCCTGGGTATTTTAAGTTGCTTCAAAGTGAATTGGGATTAACGCATGTCATCATGGGCGGCGAGTATCTTCTGTCAGAAGCCACCCAGGCTAAAAATCCGATGCCTCCCGGTCAGGAGTCCACCGCCCCTTGCCGAGGCGGCGTTACGGATACGGAACTGCGACAAGCTCTGGATGCGGCCCATGACATGGGCCTTCAGGTCTGGTTCTGTACCGGTGGCTGGCATGGCGGGGGACGGGGTTGCCCTGAATTGTGCATGACCGATATGCATCATAAACGGATGAGTGAAGTGCCTTTGATGCGATATGCCATTGAGCAAGATTCCGTCGCCTTATGCCCTGGTAATGAACCGATGAGCGACTGGTTTCGGACGGTCATCGCCGAGGTGATGGGTACTTATCCTTTTGAAGGGGTGGACCTGACTCATTTTCGATACACGGCGCCGGCTTTTTTACACAACCTGTTTGGTTGCGGGTGCCCGCGTTGTGAAGCGCTGGCTCAGCGGCAAGGGTATGATTTTGATCGCATGCGACGCAGTGTGTTGAGTTTCTGGGACCGGCTTCAAAATCTGGATGCAAAGGCGATTCGGGATGCCGGGGACCGAGGCATAGGGCTTATGGATCTTTCCGAATGGCTGGGTATCGACGCGGGGTTGTCCCAATGGTTTGAATTTCGTGCCGGGGTCATCAACGGTCACCTGCGCTCATTTAAAGAAGCCGCTCATGCCTCTGCCGATCGCCCCATTATGTTCGGCAGCGACACCTTTCCGCCGACGTTCGCTCGCCTCGTAGGCCACAGTTATAAAGCATCCATGAGCTGGGCGGACTACACGAGTCCGTTGCTGTCCCACGTGGGCGTTTTTGTTCTTTCGACCTTCGCCACCTATGCCGACATACTGTGCCAGTGGACCGATGGTCTTGCCGAAGAAGATGCCCTGCGGTTTGTGTACCGACTGTTCGGCTATGATCATCTGGACCTGCCGTTACGTCTCGAGGACATCGGCATTGAAACGCCGGATTTCGAGAATAACACGAAGGCATTGTATGACATTGTCGAATTGGAATTACACAGGGCGCGGTTGTACAATACAGGGGAGATCCCCTCTTATCCAGTTATTAAAGGGGCGACCTGGTCGCCTGGTATCGTTCGGCGCCTCATTGATGCCGCAGATAAAATGGGTCATGAGGGGATTATTTTTCAGGGGACGGATTCGTTAGTAAAGTGGTGAGCTGGTGAAGTGGTGATTCGGGAGGCGCACGGGGGCGCCGTGCGCATACATTAGAAGGTCAAGATTATGTTCGGTTTACTCTGGAGATGTCCTGGAGGGTGTCGATCTCATGCCACCCGCCGTCGATACACACACATTGGATTTTGAAACCGCGGCCGATCATGTATTGTAGCAGGTCGGTTACAAAGGCCTTACGGAAGGTCTCGGCTCTGACGAAGGGTTTATCTGCGAATTCAGCCGCGACCTGACGATAGTAGGCTCTAAACGATTCCGCGCCGGATTTGGAACATTTAAACATACCGATATATTCGCCCTGAGACTGATCGGGGTGATCGATGATTTTTCCGATTTCCACGACATGACCCTGTTCATCGCATATCGTCTTTTCGGCTTCTTCAATAGAATGGTCCGTCCGCCCTTCATAATGGGCTTTCCAACCTGTATCGACAATAACCGATATATCTGCATCCGACTTCATCAATCGAGCGACGATATTCCGACCGAAGATAATATCTGAGTATGTGGCGATGAACGAATCATCCATGGCCATTTCGGCATGCATGAGGGAAAGTAGAACACTGTTCGTTTCGTATTCCTCGTTCAGATAGTATGTAAGGCCCGGCAGATCGATTTTCTCCTGCATATACCCTTTGATTACATGAATATCATGAATACCATTCGCTCGATAGGCGTCGAGTTGATGCTGCAACATACTCTTTCCATTTACGGTCACTAAGCATTTTGGTATAGCGGATGTCAGGCGTTCAAGCCGCTTTCCCATACCAGCGGCGATGATGATGGCTTTCAAGTTTCCTTCCTGTGTGGTATTTTTAGAGAGGGGAGAACAGGACGGAAGGATGGGAGGGTGGAAGGTGATGTTTTACGTCCGCCCCTCCATCCCGCCACCCTTTCATCCTGTTATTTTAGAAGTGTCATTCGCCGGCTCTGAGCATATCCGCTACTCGATGTAATGCGCTGCATTATGTATAGACTATGGGTTGCCTGGCCTATTACAATATGTTCCAACACCTAAGGTAATTAGGGTTGTGACATTAAAATATAACAAAATCATTCCTGAAAATATGTAATCACGGTCACCTGAACAATGAAAAATTTCTGGAAACGGGAAGATTCATCATACAACTGGATACACGGTTTGAATAGAGTGTAACATATTATTATCCAGATCATTCTTGTTTTTGCAATGATTGCTGGGAGACGGTTTAGGACTCAGGAATATTGCAATTAAAGTTTTCCTCATACTGCCTTCGGGAGGGACAGGTCTCTGAATTATCCTGTCTCATTCATCCATTCATTGTTTCCCATGAGGTTCAACATGCTGAAAAACTACATCTTCATCGCTTTGCGCGATTTTTTGAAACATAAAAGCTATACGATGATCAACATCGCCGGTCTCGCCATCGGGATGGCCAGTTGTCTGCTGATTGCGCTGTATGTGCTGGATGATTTAAGCTATGACCGGTACCATGAGAAGGCAGATCGGATTCATCGGATCACGTTACATGGTCGGCTTGCCGGAAATGAAATACATACGGCTTCGACGGCAGCCCCCATGGCCGGGGTGCTGGTGAGCGAATTTCCGGAAGTGGAGGATGCAGTACGATAGATGAATCATCCGACATCCTGGTCCGCTATGGTGACCGTCAGTTTAACGAGTCCAGGGTATATTTTGCTGATTCGACGTCTTTCAATATATTTACCCTGCCTTTAATCATCGGTAATCCCGCTACCGCATTGACCAAACCAGCGACAATTGTTCTCAGACAGGAAACAGCTGTCAAATACTTCGGTAACGAAGACCCGATTGAATACACCTTTCTGGATCAGGATTTTGATAATCTGATGCGTGCGGATCAAAAACCCGGCGATCTTTTCACCCTGTTTTCTATGCTGGCTATAGCGATTGCCTGTCTGGGGTTGGGCGGTTTGGCCTCTTTCGTTACGGTACAACGGACCAAAGAGATTGGTGTAAGGAAAGTGCTGGGGGCATCCATACCAGAGTTGCTACTGTTGATTTCGAAGGAATTTATAGTCCTGGTGGGGGTAGCCCTGGCCGTCGCAACGCCGATCACTTATTTTACCATGAGTCGCTTCTACAGGATTTCCACTATCGCATCGATATCGATCTTCTTATTTTTCCTATGGCAGGGGGACGGGCCCTGTTCATCGCACTCTTGACCATCAGTTATCAGGCAAGGAAAGCGGCATTGGCTGATCCGGCGAAATCGCTCAGGGATGAGTGAGGGAAGTAGTGAAATGGTGATTTGGTGATTGAAAGGATAAAAACACAATCCCAAAAGGTCATATTGTATCCTCAGGGCACATACTAACACTAAAACCTGGGAGCGGCCCCAATCACCCAATCGTCATTTCCATCGTGGTTGTGAATTTTGTTTTTCAATCAACAAATCAACAAATCACCATTCTTTTTTATGTTGGACTAGGGAGAGTTGAATCATGAATAAAGAGTACTGTGTAAGAGGCGCGTTTGATCTGCCGGAGGAATTTCATGGGCATCCGGGGGGAATATCGCGGGTTGTTTTGGGGCCGGATGTGTATAATGAGCAGCGGCCGGACGCGCTTGACAGCGAGCGGCTGATTATCCATACCAATGAATACGCCGTCGGCGGCGACTCCGGTCATGCGCACGCGCACCATAACCAGGAACAGGCGTTTTATATCCTTGAAGGGACCATGGAAGCCACGGTGGGGGATAAGACGTATACGGCAGGGCCCGGGGATTGTGTGTTTCTGCCGCGCAACGTGATGCACGGTCACAGGAACATCGGCGACGTGCCTCTTAAGTTCCTCTTTATCAGCACCATGCTGGATGTATGAGGTGATGGGATGCGGAGGGCGCGAACCTCCTTTTCGTACGATGGCCAGATAGAGATGGTGTCTGTTCTCGGGTCTTAATAATAACCGGATTCCTTCAATTAAAGATCTCTTCCGCCCTTCCATTCGTCCTAAACACGTGTCCCCACGATTCATCTCAACCTGTCGTCCATATCGTCGAGCAGCCGTCCACGGGCGTGTTGTCGGTCAGGATCTCCTTCAGGTTCGGCCGCGACGCCTGAAGCGCAGGTGCCAGAGCAGAGAACAACCTGGTCAGCACCACGATAACAGTGGTAATGGTCAGCACTCCGCCACCCAGGCCCATATAGTTCCACATCGGAACGAACCGGGCTGCCTCCTGGGGAGCACCGCTATGATCATACCGATGCTCCGGAACACGATCATGATGCCCAGAATACCGGCGCATACGGCCAGTATCAGCACCGTCACATTTGTCATGCCCGGATTTTTGAATAGCATTTGAGACGCGCAGCGGTGGTCCTGCAAGAAGGTATGGATATCGTCTGCATTGGTTGGAGATCCTTGGTCAGAGTGGGTGCGGCACAGCACGACCGTATCGTGTTATGACCGGTTCAGCCGATTATCTGTTTCAGAGGGAAGAAATGTAAATATAACCCGGTTGTTCTGCGGCCGCCGAACACGAAACGAGGCACTTCAGACAGGTTTACCTGGATGAGGGAAAGGATAAAAGGTGCGGGGTAGGTAGCAGATGGCAGTCACTGAAGCACCGGCCTGCAGGGAGGGATGATCTCCCGTGTCGAACTAAAAAATTGACGGTCGGATCACATCTTATTTCGCTACTTTTTTTCATCTATTCGTCTTACCGCATCGGGGTAAAGCAGCTTGGCGCAATCAGGACATATGCCGTGTGAGAATGTTAAATCGGAGTGATCACGAAAATAGACATCGATCTGCTTCCAATAGCCCTGATCATCACGTATTTTCTTGCAGGAAGAGCAAATGGGCAGCATATTCTCAAGCCGTTTCACATCTGACAGGGCCGTATTCAGACGGTGTATGGTTTTAGTATTTTCTTCTTCAGCCTCTATTTTCCTCTGTACTTCCAAAGCCAGCTTACTGTTGAGTTCATTCAGGTGCACCGTGCGTTCTTCTACACGCTGTTCGAGTTCCTCGACATGTGTTTGAATTTTCTGATGAAGTTGAATGTTGTTTATGGCAACGGCGACCAGGTTGGATACCGCTTCCATCAACATCAGATCGTCCTCCGTGTAGGCTTCCGGCACTGGAGTCTCAATGTTTATCACACCGATGATCCTGTCTTCCAGACGAAGCGGGACGCACAGTTCCGATCGTATGTCATCACGAATTGCTACATATTGGGGATGATTCTGGATATCACCGGAGCATATGCTCTCCCCGTGCCGGGCGACCCACCCTGTAACCCCTGTACCCAGATAAATGTCCAGGGACAAGATATGTTCTTTTGACCGGTTGAAGAATTCCAAATTCTCCAGCACTTTATAGTTGCGGGTTTCCGGGGCACGGACAGAGGGTTTGCCGTAATGTACCCCCAACGCCTGATTATGACTGTACTTTTTGCTCAAGGCATAAGGCACCAGTCGCTTCTGATTCTGATCGATTAACAGAATGGCGGCATATTCATATAACATAATGTCTTCGAGGACGGTGATTACGTCGTGCCCCGTAATTTGAGGAGATTGCAGCATAAGCAATTCACCGCTGATCCGATGCAAGGTTTCAAGCTGTTTTATATTATTGGGCGATATTCGTTGGGCCTGTTTGTACATGCTGTTTTTCCCCTGTTTATTGATAATACCCGTAACATCAAGATGCAAGATTGGAGCATCTACGGGAACACCAACAGTTTACAGCTTTTCACGTTGATATCATACGAACCCTTCGGTTTATTACGCCTCTTTTCTATCTTGTATCCTGTATCATGCATCTCGCTTTATTTACTACTGGCCAACATGAGTTATGAATTTACTTGGGTGGCAGTTGTGCTGTTATGTCAATTATGCTATCTTTTTATTTTAATGGCAACAATAAAATGTTGTAAAGCTCCTGAATTTAATGTAAGAGTTATGTATGTTTACCACCGAACAGAAAGGACTTTGTCAGACCAACGGGTATATGCACGTCTAGCGTTTGATTTCGCCCCATGAGCAGCGGGAACTCAGCGAAGAGTTGGATTGGAATTTTTCAACTGGGGCAATCATGAGGCCGCCTGGCAGGGATCCTGGCGGGAAAGTATATGACCGAAAGCGGAACATACCGGGGCAAAGCTGGCCGCGATGAACGACATGGGCCTGTATACGGACAGATGGAACCGGATCATGGGCCATCCCCCCATCGTGGATTGCGTCTCCAATTTGATCGTGCCAAATGTGGAACTGCCATCATACCGCCCTGCACGCCAAGCCACCTGATAACCGGCAGTCCGTCTACATTACATCAGGACAGTGTTTTCTTTAAACATGTGCGGGATACCTATGTGGACGCCATCCTTCATGATGATAATGCGCCGGAGAGGCCGGGTGTCTACGTTTTATTCCCGGCAGTCGCAAACAAGGGCTACTGCCTCATCTTCGAAACGGCGGGGCACCGCACCTGCCACCGGATAAGTTCCAGTTTTCGGACATGGTCGCTGTTCCTGCGAAACCGGGAGATGTCGTCTTCTTCTGTCTGTGGACCATCCATGGTTCGGACCTGAATCGCACCGATTTCTGGCGACAGGTCGTCCGTATTGGGTACCGCGATCCTTCGAATCCCCAGGTAGATGGTCATGCGCTGGGACGGTTGGGCTGGATAGTACGGGGGCGGAGGTTTAAGGGGGACGGGTTGGAGGGGAGGGTTAGGTAGGTGGGACGAATGGATGGGGGATTGACCATTCGGGCAAATCTATTGACAAGGGATAGTAGATCATGGATAATTTGGTACTAATAATACCAATTGTCATGTGAACACCATACTTGTTATTTCAGGATGTATTGGATTTGAAAAGGTTGTAAATCTAAAATCTAAAATCCGTAATTGGTATTACCCACTGATCACCATTTATCATAGGAGTACCTGTGAATTCTTTATTTGTTTTCTCAATGTTATCCGCCTTTTTATTCTTTCTCCCTATGACGGTCGAAGGGCAGTTGACATCGGATAAAGAAAAATTCAGCTATGCCGTGGGCATATCGGTCGCCAAGAGCCTGGAACAGGATGGACTGGATATCGAGCTTGATGCGTTCATACTGGCCATTAAAGATGTGCTGGCCGGCAGAGGACCCCAGTTGAGTTTGGATGAGATGAATACTGCGTTCCAGATACACCAGCAAAAACAACAGGCGGGACGACAGATGGCGGGCACTGAGAACAGCAAAATCGGACAGGCTTTTCTCGAAGCCAATAAAAGCAAGCCCGGCGTGGTGACCCTGTCCAGCGGCTTGCAGTACAAGATCCTAAAGGAAGGATCAGGATCAAAACCTACACTCGAGAGTACCGTCACCGTGCATTACAGAGGAACGTTGATTAACGGAGAGGAATTTGACAGTTCCTATAAAAAAAATGAGCCGATCTCTTTCGGATTAAACGGTCTGATCCAGGGTTGGCAGATTGCCATGCCCCTGATGCCGGCCGGGTCCACCTGGCGGATGTTCATCCCCGGCGAGCTTGCATATAGTCTCCGCGGGTCGCCGCCCAAAATAGGACCAAATGAAACCCTGATTTTTGATATCGAGTTGATTTCGGTGCAATAACTAATTTAAAAAGCCGAGATCAATTCGAAATTTCTTCAACTCGTTTTCATTGTTGCGATAATGGATCATTCTGTTGTCGAGCAGTACAAAAGCGATGAAATCTGTTGGAACACTGGTCTGCATGGTCTTCTTATTGAACAACCCTATTTGATTGAATCCTGTCAGTTGGTAGATAGATAACAATGATTCTGCTTTGACCATGAATATCTCTGGCATATTTTTGATCTAATCGGCCATAAATCATATCCTCAATATCGGCAAACTGAAGATCCAGACAACTGTTTCGATCCGGTTCGTTAAAAACTGGTTGATCCGTTAAATCTACGTAATACCCGGTATCTTTACCTGTTGGATATGGGAGAATACTACGATATTCTACTACGTGAGATTTCATTCGTAAATAGTTTGCTGTAAGTAACATCCGTTCCATGGGTAAGATCGAGGGAATCTGCATGTCCGCAGCCTTCCCGGTCTTGTGGACGTCTAAACAGGTCTGATTGAAATCCTGCAGTAGACCAGGGGCGAGGGCTTCTCTAAGGCGACATACGGTTTTTTTCGTCAGGAACCTGGTATATGAATATCGGTGGGGTCTGATGATAATAGGGCTTTACCCAAACGATGACCTCGAAGACTTGATCGTGGTCAATATCAATCAAACAGGTTTTTTGTATCCGTACCTCCCGAATTTTATCGTCATATGTTTCAAGCGGCTCCACATTTTTAATATACGTGACCACCTGTTCGATGATGTCATCTGATGTCCTAATCTCCTGTGAAAAGAGAGGCCCAGGATACACCAACCGGCCGCATACAAGGAACACGATAAATAAAACCAAATATGTTGAACGACTATAAGGCAACTTGTTACTCATCCTATCGATTAAATTATACGTTGTCCACGGCCGGTTTGGGCAGATCAGCCCAATGGCCAGTGGGGTCCGTCCCTTTGACGATGACCCCTTCTTTGTTCCAATCAAGATCCGCTCGAACCGCAGCTGCACAATAACGAAGGGTAAGGCCGCATCGCCTGCGGTCGGACCGATTGAGTTCGGAGCCGTGCAGAAGCAAGTCACTGTGGAGTGAAATCTCACCCGCTTTGAGTTCTACATCTACCGAAGTGCCATACCGCGAGACCTCTTCGACCGTCTGGTTGAGTACATTGTTTTCACCCTCTGAGCTCTTATGGTAAGTCAGATGCCCATCATGATGAGATGTGGCGACAAATCGCATACAAGCGTTTTCCGTGTCTGCATCATCAATAGCCAACCAGGCGGTCACTGTTCTCGAAGGAGATAGGGGCCAGAAGCTTGCATCCTGATGCCAGGCCACGATTTTACCATCGCCCGGTAATTTACAGAAAAAATGGGCGCCCCAGCACACCACGTCTTCCCCTAACAAATCACTGATATACTCTACGATTCTCGGATCTTTTACGATATCATAGACCATCCTTGATTTCAGATGGGCGGAGATAATAGAGTAATTATGGTCCCCACGGGCTAAAACCGTTTCTATTATCCCGTCAAATTCTTGCCTGATATTACTGATCTCATCGTCTGAATATATCTTGAATCCTTTTAAATAGCCTTCTCTATTAAAGGTGTCGATCTCATCAATCGTTAATACCGACGGCTGGTCGTTATGTACGGGATGAAAGTGAAGATCACGGGCCATGGCATTTAGATCTTCAGGGGTCGGCATCCGCTTATATAGTGTATTCTGCAACGTGGTCTGTGTCATATGGTGGACTCCTCTGTCTATCTGAAATGGGGTGTACCTTTAAGATGATATTCGAGTAAATGGCCGCGAGCGCCTATGTAGAAGATGCCGGGGGCGCCTTCTACGATTTGGTATAAATCAGGAATAGGGGGTTTATCGAGATAGACAATGCACTTCATAATGACATCTATTTTGAATACATCCGTTCGGGAAACTCCATATATATGTCCGTCTGATCCCCCTGTCAGATGAATAATACCGTATGTTTCAGGTACCCCCATAAGCGGAGTGCCCATACTGCGCAGGCGCCAGGTATCAACGATCTGGCGTTCATCAACGTCAAATGAAAATAGATGTCCTGTACTGGTACTGCCATACACCAATCCGGTGGTCCTGCTGATGGCCAGAGAGGTGACCGCTACCGCGTTTATGACAGGGATACATGCATACAGGCGAGTGTGTGATTTTGTATCAAAGATAAACAGTTTGCCTTCTTTCGTGGTTTCTATACATCCTCGCCCCCCTGATTTACTGGTTCCGCCATACACATACCGATGGTCTGCTGTAATACATTGAACGCTCTGTTTATCATCTCGAAACACCCTGAACTCTTCTGTTGCCGGATTAAACGAACCGAGACCCCCGCCGGGCAATCCATAGTTGGCGCGACAGGCGATATAAATGCATGCATCGGGGCCTACAGTATATTCAAATGGCCTGTTCATATCCTGACCAAGTCGGCCGAAAGTCCGAGGGTTAGCCTGTTCATCCTCACCACCGACAGCCGACATCGGGCGCCATGGTTCTTTCGGGTCATACACCCCCCAGTAGGCGCCCGTATAACTCCCCATATACACTTTTCCGTTGTAGCCTATGACATCATATACTTCGCCTGATCCCCATCCTACCCTGCCCAGGTCGGATAATTGTCTCGATGCCGGATCGAAGGAAAAGATATGCATAGAGATAATCGTACTGCCGTATATTCTACCATCTGTTCCTTTATTTAATCCGCATATATCTGTTGCCACCTGCGGTTGATAGTCAAATGTTTTATGTTCTCCTCCAACGGAATATGCGTTGGCATATATGTCGACCTCAATTTGTCGTCCGTTCGCCTTCTCTTTCGGACGTTCAGGCGCTTGTGCCAGCCCACGAGTTTTGTTGGTTTTTGTATTATAACCGATGGTATGCCCTGGTCTTGTCCGCGCGATACTACAAATGATCTCTCCCTCTTCGTTCATAAACTGAGGATGACACCAGATCTGCTGATCGGGAATGATCGGAGCGGGAGCCTGACATCCGTGATCTGCCCATTGATCATGTTCAGGATCGAAGCTTACGAGATGGCCAAAAGGGTGGGTCCCTAAATATAATTTGTCATCATCGCCCCAGAGAGCGGATACAAATCGTTGTCCACTTAGCGGTGGAAACCCGTGGCTGATCACCTTTCGTGTTTCAGGCGACCAGGATTGCAGAATATTACCGGGCTGATAGAGCCCGTGGTAATTGTATATCCAGATTTTACCTGATTCATCAGGCTGCACGGTAACGGAAAATTCCCGCGCCCCGATCCAGTACTGTTCCACAATATCACCAGAATCCACATCAACGGCAAAGAGTATAGAGCCCTCCTGACCGAATTCACCACCCCAGATCAAGTCTTTATGCCGTATCGGGTCGTGTGATACCCAGCCGCCACCCATCCAACCGCCTATAACAGGTCGTCCAAGATCATAGAATATACCCATGTTTTTTTGAATGGTAATGGCAAGTGTCCTCGAGACACATGCGAGTACTTCGTTGTTGATGAACCCCACTGCGCTCGTTGGAGCCCAAAGAGATCAGTAATGGTGTTTGATTTACTTCTGAAGTTACATGATGGTTTATTTGATGCAATATAAAAATTGGAGGAAAGATATACTGGTTTATCGGCAGGGGGTTTTTCGTTGCCAAGAAGGGGGTTTAGACATAGATTGTTGGATATTCTAATTAAATAAATGCGGCTATAATTACAGATGAATTTATTGAGGTAAATGTATAATGCAAGATCAATTTTCGGAAATAGGGTCTGATATAGACCCCGATATTATTGAATCAAGAGAATGGCGTGAGTCGCTTGATTATGTGTTGCGCCATGCCGGTCCTAAACGCGTTCGCCAGTTGATCGCCGAACTCCAGATCCATGCCAGGTCACAGGGGGTTCGACTGCCGTTTGCTGAAAATACTCCATATATAAATACCATCCCGCCTGACAAGCAGCCGCCCTACCCGGGTAGTCACGAGTTAGAACAACGAGTTCGAAATATCATCCGGTGGAATGCCATGGCTATGGTGGTACGCGCCAATATAAAAGATAAGACCCTCGGCGGCCATATCGCCACATATGCTTCGGTGTGCAATTTGTATGAAGTAGCCTTCAATCATTTTTTCAGAGGGGCAGGTGATGGCTATGATGGAGATCAGATTTATTTTCAACCGCATGCCTCACCTGGCGTGTATGCCAGGGCATATTTAGAGGGACGGTTAACAGAACATCATCTGAATAATTTTCGCCAGGAACTTCGACCGGGCGGGGGGTTATCCTCCTACCCCCATCCCTGGTTGATGCCTGATTTCTGGTCTTTTCCAACTGCCTCTATGGGTTTAAGCGCCATTATGGCCATCTACCAAGCTCGTTTCAATCGGTATCTGGAAGACCGAAGTTTAAAAGAGGGTAATATCCGAAACGTATGGGCTTTTCTTGGAGATGGTGAAACCGATGAGCCGGAAGCGTTGGGCGCGATCACACTGGCTGCCCGAGAAAAACTGGATAATCTCATTTTTGTCGTCAACTGTAATCTGCAGAGATTAGACGGTCCTGTCCGCGGTAACGGCAAGATCATCCAGGAATTGGAAGCCGTATTTCACGGCGCAGGGTGGCATGTCATCAAAGTCGTCTGGGGTAGTGGATGGGATCCTTTACTTGCGCAGGACCATGAGGGTTTACTGGCCAAACGCATGACCGAGATTGTTGACGGTCAATATCAGAAATACACCGTCTCCGACGGTCAATACCAGAGGGATCATTTTTTCGGGACCCATCCCAAGCTCATGGAAATGTCGAGATTGTTAACCGATGAGCATGTTCGGACCATCCGGCGCGGCGGGCATGATACGGATAAAATATACACCGCATATAAAGCCGCAGTTGAGCATCAGGGCGCCCCCACGGTTATTCTGGCCAAGACCATCAAGGGGTACGGCATGGGGGAATGGGGGGAGGGTAAGAATACCGCCCATCAACAAAAAGTCATCGGGGAAGAAGGATTAAGACATCTCCGAACCCGTTTCAGTATACCCCTGTCTGATGAAGAAATTAAAGAAGCCCCCTTCTATCGCCCACCGGAAGACAGTCCGGAAATTGAATATATCAAAGAAAGAAGAGCTGCCCTTGGCGGATTTATTCCCTCACGCCAGATCGTTAATCCCGGCCTGCCTAAGCCGATCAATGAAGACCCATTCACCGAGTTGATGACCGGCACCGAAGGCCGTGAAGTATCCACCACTATGGTGTTTGTAAGGATGTTATCGAAACTTCTGCGTGATCCGGATATCGGCAAATTGATCGTGCCTATTGTCCCCGATGAAGCACGCACCTTTGGTATGGATGCCCTCTTTCGCCAATGTGGGATCTATTCCCATGCCGGGCAGTTGTACGAACCGGTAGATAAAGATACACTGATTTATTATAAAGAGGCGCAGGACGGTCAAATCCTGGAAGAAGGTATCACAGAAGCCGGTTCACTCAGCTCTATGATCGCTGCCGGGACCGCCTACTCAACCCACGGTGTAAATACCATCCCGTTTTTTATTTTTTATTCCATGTTCGGATTCCAGCGTGTTGGGGATCTTATCTGGGCGGCGGCTGAAATGAGGACACGCGGCTTTCTTATGGGCGGCACCTCCGGTAGAACGACTCTGAACGGCGAGGGACTGCAACATCAGGATGGCCAGAGTCATCTGCTGGCCTACCCCATTCCAAATCTGCGTACCTACGATCCGGCCTATGCCTATGAACTGGCTGTCATCATCCGGGATGGAATCAAGCGGATGTATATCGATCAGGAAGATATATTCTACTACATTACGATACAGAATGATAACTATGCCATGCCGGCTATGCCGGAAGGTGTCGAAGAAGGGATTTTAAAGGGAATGTACCGATTACGTTCTTCTTTAAATGGGGGACCTGTTACAGCCCATCTCTTCGGAAGCGCCTGTATCATAAACGAAACCCTGAAAGCACAGGAAATGCTGTCTACCGATTACGGGGTTGAAGCAGATGTGTGGAGTGTCACCAGTTACAAACAATTATGGCAGGATGGCCTGGAAACGGAACGTTTAAATTTGCTTCATCCGACAAAGAAGGCACGATTACCGTATATTTCCTCGTGTCTGAAGGATACTGATGGGGTATATGTCATGGCGACAGATTATGTTAAAACCCTTGCGGATTCGGTTGCAAGGTGGGTACCCGGCCCTGTGGTTTCGTTGGGGACAGACGGCTTCGGTCGAAGTGATAGTCGGCCCGCGTTGCGTAATTTTTTCGAAATGGATGCCCGGTTCATTACCTTAGGCGCATTGAATGCGCTGGTCCGAAAAGGCGATTTGAAACCGCAGATTGCCCAACGGGCGATACGAAAGATGGAGATCGATCCGGAGAAAGATAGTCCGCTCAAGGTTTGAAGCTACGAAGCGAACGCTGCCCGGTACGCCAATTGGAATAAGTCACTCTGGAATGGGGTAACGATGACTGGAATTGAGTTGTTTATAAAAACCCTGCAACATTGGGGTGTACCTTTCATTTCAACTTTATGCGGGAATGGGTTGAATCCGTTGGATGAAGCCTGTCATAATAACGGTTTACGGCTGGTTGATGTGCGAAATGAGCAGGCCGCCGCTTATATGGCTGATGCTTATGGCAGGTTGACGGGCCGTCCCGGGGTGTGCTCTTCGAGTAGCGGGGTTGCTCATGTCAATGCATTGACCGGCGTTTTAAATGCCTATTTTGATGGGGCCCCCATGTTGCTCGTTACGGGTTGCGGGGATACGGCTACAATGGGCCTGGGGCATTTTCAAGACGTAGATCAAGTAGCCCTGGCAGAGCCCATCTGCAAATATGCCCGATTAATCGACCGGGTAGAGCTCGTTCCCGAGATCCTCTTTGAGGCCTGGTCCGCTGCGATAAACGGCCGGCCAGGGCCTGTCCATATCACATTTCCCCAGGATATGATGCTGGCAGAAATAGACCCGGCGCAGCCAGACCAGATCCCTACACCTCCAGAGCGGGTGGTCGTTGCCGGTGATCCCTTACAAATTACTGAAGCCGTAAAACTTCTGCAAGAGGCGCAGTGCCCGCTTATAATCGCCGGGAGCGGGGTGTTTTATGCTCATGGGGAATCAGCGCTGCTGCATTTAGCACGTGAACAGGCCATCCCGATTGTAACACCTATTTGGGATCGTGGCTCTGTATCCGAGCCGGCGAGCGTCTTTATGAGCGTCATTGGCGCCGCCACCGGCGAGGTGAGTTTCCTGAATGAGGCAGATGTCATTATCATGGCGGGGGCTGTGCCGGATTACCGCGTAGGGTATTTACACCCGCCTTCTATCCGCAGTGACGCACGGGTGATTCGGATCGAGCCGGATGCCACACAGCTTCATCGCACCGGCCGGGGAGATCTGTATATCTGTGGAGATATCCGATTGTCCCTTGAATCGATAGCAAACAGCTGCCTTGCCTCGCATAGAAAGCCTACATCTGACTGGCTCGAAAATGCCCGTATGCGACAGGATACGTTTCGACAAGAATGTCTTACAGCCCGCGATATGGCGCCCGGTGGGATGCATGCACTGGATATCATTAATTCAATACAGTCGGTATTAACGGATGAAACCATCGTGCTGATCGATGGTGGCAACATCGGGCAGTGGTGTCATCAGGCGCTCTGTGATAAATATCCTGGACACTGGTTGACCTGCGGCGCCAGTGGGGTGGTCGGATACGGCCTGCCTGCTGCCATGTCGGCCCGACTGCTTTTTCCGGACCGGCCCATCATTCTCATTACCGGTGATGGCGCCCTGACATTTACCATAGCTGAGTTCGAATCAGCTGCGCGACAGAATCTGGGGTTTGCGGTTGTTCTGGCAGATGACGAAGCCTGGGGCATTACCTTGACCGACCATACCAAATCATTTGGCCTGGGCATTACCAGCGAATTGGGTCCTATCCAGTTCGATCAGGTGGCTCAGGGCTTCGGAGCACACGGTATTCGGATAAAAGATGTACAGGAATTGACCCCGGCGATATCAGACGCTATGAACGGAGAAAAACCGACATTGATTCATGTTCCCGTAGTCCGTAGCAGTCCAATGGACGGCCGAGGACAATAATAAATCGGGAGATCCGCGGACGATCAGGGGATTAGTCGGCAACGATTGTATGAAATTCGTTCTATGGAGTGTTTATATTATGAGGAATACGATTTCAGCAGATCAGATCAAATATTATCAGGAAAACGGCTATCTGGTTATTGAACATTTTCTTAATGAGGGAGAGCTGGATCAGTGGCGCCAATGTACCGATGAAGCGGTGGCGGATCGATTGGGCGCCTCCGTTCAGGTGCACACCAATCAATCGGATCCGAATGACTTTTATGCCCAGGTTTTTACCCAATGTTTACGATTGGCGGATACGCATGATGGGATGCACGACCTTATTTTTGATTACAGATTAGGTGAAATGGGCGCGACACTAGCGGGTATTGACGGGATAAGAATATGGCATGACCAGGCCTTGATAAAACCGCCACATGGCAACCACACCGCCTGGCATCTGGATGATCCATACTGGTCGTTCGACTCTCGAGATGCTATTTCCATGTGGATCGCTCTGGATGATGCAACGCTTGAAAATGGGTGCCTCTGGTATCTACCGGGCACTCATAAACTTGCATCTTATAAAAATGTCGGCATCGGGGAAAATCTGGCAGACATTTTCAAGGTTTATCCTGAATGGAAAATGATCGAACCCGTACCGGGCCCCTGTCCTGCCGGGTCAATCGTCTGGCACAATGGCCTCGTCGCTCACGCGGCAGGGCCGAATATGACCATTCGGCATCGGCGGGCGATGACCTGTGCCTTCATGCCGGATGGATCAATATTTAATGGTAAAAAGAATATTTTACCGGATGATTATTTTGAATCCTTGACGATCGGCGAAACGCTCGATAATGATGATTGGAATGCCCTGGTCTGGCATAAATAGCAGGAGTAGATATAAGAAAGAAATGGCATTGCAACGGTATATAAGAAAACAGAGTCTATCATGACCCCTCAGGAACGGATGATTGAGGAACAGATTAAGGGCCGGGGTATAAATAGTCCTGGCCTCCTGAACGCCTTTTCACAAGTTCCGCGACAACTGTTTGTCCCCGATGGATACCGATCTCGCGCCTATGAAGACGCCGCCCTGCCGCTTGGTTACGATCAAACCATATCGCAGCCCTATATGGTGGGTTTAATGACCTCGTTGTTAAACCTCAGGGAAGACGATGATGTCCTCGAAGTAGGGACCGGATCCGGATATCAGACGGCGATCATTTCCCGGATGGCCAGATCGGTCTGCACCATTGAGATCAATGCCCAATTGAGCGATAGAGCCCAGGTTATCCTTCGTTCATTGGGGTATGACAATATACAGTTTGAAGTCGGCGATGGTCGGTTGGGGTGGTCGGCCACGGCATCTTTTGATGCCGTCATCGTTACCGCTGCCCCTGAAACCATTCCGCCACAACTCGTGAAGCAGTTGCGAAGCGGCGGACGTATGGTTATCCCGGTAGGAGTCTATGATCAGTATTTATATGTTGTGCAAAAAACGGAAGATGGTGTAAAACGCGATCAACAGACTGCCGTACGTTTTGTTCCTCTGCTCGATTCAGGATGCTCATCGAATTGAAGAAGGATTTTTTACTCACAGCTCTGAAAATCACCTCGCATCACGCTTGACTATACATCCCCTACCATATATGCTATAGAACCTTTAATATTCACCCCATCTTGACCTCGGGAGAATTATATGATGGCGACGATAGAAAAGATTGCGGAAGTCAACGCGATCGTTGGTGAAGGCCCTATCTGGGATATAGAAAATCAACGACTGCTCTGGACCGATATTCGAACCGGTAGATTGTTCCAATATGACCCTGCTGTGGATAAGTATGAGCAAATCCATGACGGATTTTTCGTCGGCGGTTTTGCGTTGAATAAACCGGGGGGTATCGCCGCCTGTATCTGGGATGGAATCGTATTATGGCATTCGGATGACGACTGGGTTCGCATCGTGGATGAGTCCTTTGAGGGTCATCAGTTACGGTTTAATGATATAACCGCTGATCCAGCTGGTCGGATATTCGGCGGCACGATGATAGACGATGGGCTGGGGAAGTTGTACCGATTTGACCCCGATGGGCATATCGAAATTGTCGAAGAGGGGGTCGGTTGCAGTAACGGGATGGGATATTCCCCTGATAAGAAGACCATGTACTATACCGACTCCGCCGTGCGTACAATTTATACGTATGATTATAATCTGGATACCGGCGCTATATCGAACCGTAAAGATTTGATTAAGATCGATGACACAGATGGCGTACCGGACGGGATGACGGTCGATTCAGAGGGATATATCTGGACGGCGGTGTGGTTCAGCGGTTGTGTTATTCGAATTGATCCGGACGGTAAAGAAGAGCGGCGTATCGCCTTACCAGCGTCACAGACCTCAAGTTTGATGTTTGGCGGGCCTGACCTGACGGATATTTACGTAACTACAGCTGATTTCAACGTAGATCCGGGAGGACCGCTTGATCCAGCGGGATATGATTGGGAGGCGTATAAGAAAGGATATCGCGGCGGGGGCTTATTCCGAATCCGGCAGGATATTAAAGGTATGCCGGAAAATAAAGCAGACTTCACCTGGCCGGTTAAAGGGTAATGGGGCCGTAGATATACCGTTCCCTCGCAGACGCGAGCGCCTGCCCTTTTTCATGAAGACATTTTTCGTGGCAGGAGCCCGCTCCTTCGAGCGATTGGTGGTTACACCTTTCAGGAGAGTTACATGGATTTTGATTTTATTATTCAGGGTGGTGAGGTGGTCGACGGGACCGGTAAAACGGACCGGTACCGGGCTGATGTCGGAATAAAAGATGGCAGAGTGGCTGCCTTGGGCGACTTATCACCAGCGGAGGCAGCCTCAGTTATTGATGCAACAGGACAGATCGTCTGTCCCGGATTTATAGATGTCCATGTCCATTCGGAAAACACTTTGTTGGGCGGTCGGGATCAAATGGCCGGTATCCGGCAAGGGGTAACCACACAGCTCCTTGCACCTGATGGATTCGGTTGGGCGGGTATTACCGCCGAGGAGGCGATGCCCCTGTGGCAGTATACGCAGTTCGCTTATGGTGAACCGCAAAATCCCGTTGATTGGCCGACGATTGATTCCTACCTGAATCTCTTCCCCGGTCGTTCCCCTGCAAATGTTTATCCTCAAGTCCCCCATTGCGCAGTGCGCGTTAAAGCCATGGGATGGGCGGCAAGAGCGGCTACTTCTGATGAAATAAAGATCATGGAGGATGAAACAAGAGCTTGGATGGAAGCCGGCGCCGGGTGTTTGTGTTTGGGGCTGGACTACCAGCCCAGCGCCAACGCATCGTTTGAAGAACTGGTCGCGCTGTGCAAGGTAGCAAAAGAATATGATGGGATCTATGCCGCTCATCTCAGATACCAGATTCTTGGTCGTCCAAAAGCCTGGCAGGAACTTATCGATCTGAATAGAGCATCGGGGATTCCTGTCCATGCATCTCATGAGCGGGTTGATGACATCACCGGACCGATTCTTGATCAGGTGGATGCGGATGATATAGATATTTCTTTCGAATCCTATTTATATCCTGCGGGCATGACCCATATTACCATGCAACTCCCTATGTGGGTACAGAGCGGCAGTCCTGATGAGGTGCTGGAAAGAATGAAACAAAGGGATACGCGAGAAAAGACGCTGGATTATCTGAGGGAGAAAAAAACCCTCTCTGATCGTAATCTGGTAGGCTATACAAAGACGGGCAGGTATACAGGAATGACGCTCGGTGAAGCAGCCCGCAGTGAAAATAAACCCAAAGAAGAGTTCGCCTACGATCTGGTCATCGAAGAGGAGGGCATACAAGCCTTCGTTGTCTTCTGGCCGACCCCGGAAGAAGAAAATGAAAAAACGTTGAGCAGGACCTCAAACCATCCGAAAATGATGGTAGCCAGCGACGGCGTATATGATTGTCCGCATCCGCACCCACGGGGCCACGGGTGCTTTTCCCGGATGTTACGTAAATTTGTTCGGGAACAAAAAACGGTGTCTCTCGAAGAGGCAATATACAAAATGAGTGGTTATCCTGCCGACCGCTATCGTTTAAGGGACAGGGGCAAATTGGGTGAGGGGCTTCCTGCGGATGTCGTCGTCTTCAACGCCGATACTGTGGCCGATAAATCCACGTTTGAGTCGCCTATTCAGTATCCGGACGGGGTGCCGTTCGTTTTTGTAAACGGAACTTTGGTAATAAATAAAGGGGAGCCGACAGCCGATCGCCCAGGCCAGGTATTGCGGCGAAACTGACAGGATTAAATTATACAAATTATCATGTAATAGACCATGTATATTATTTTAAAACCGCATAAAAATATATATTTTTATCAATCATAATTCATAACTCATAATTCAACAATTGGTATTCTGATACTCGAGGTTATGTATGACAGTACAGACCATGGATTGGGACCTGTCTTCCTATTTTTCGTCTTTCAACGGGGAAGACATGACTTCATTCAAGGACCGATTAAAAGAGGATATCGCCGGCGTGCAACAGACCGCTTCCACATTAGAAGATCTGAATAATCAAAATCTATCGGCATGGGAATCTGTTATTCTGGAATTTGAAGATCTGATTACAAGATTACGCCATATCAGTTCGTATATCGGTTGCCTTACCTCTGCAGATACACATAATGAAGCCTATTCAATGGAAGAAGGTGCAGTAAGTGTACTGTCTGCCGAAATGACCAAAATACATGTTGATATACACAGAGCATTAAAAACCGTTTCAGACGAGGTCTTTAACTCGTTTACCGATCGACCACTACTTAAAGATACAGGTTATTATCTTTCCCGTATAAAACGTCAAGCTCAGTATACCATGTCCCCGTGTGAAGAGGTGTTGACGGCTGATCTGGGCGTGAACGGTATTGAGGCATGGGGTAGATTATATGATTCAATCTCTGGTAAGTTAGAATTCGAGATGACCTACCCGGATGGAAGAACGGAGCGTCTTTCCATGTCTCGGCGTCGTTCGCTGATGGAACACAGCGACCGTCGCATTCGGATCGCCGCCTTTGAAGCGGGTAATGCAGCCTGGGCACAGGTTGAATCAGTGCCTGAGGCAGCCCTCAATGCCATAGGGGGAACCCGATTAACGCTCAATAAATACCGAGGCGTGGATCATTTTCTGGATATTGCCCTCTTTCAAGCGGGGATAACGCGGGAGACGCTTGACGCGATGTTCGACGCCATATACTCTGAGATCGATGTGGCGAGAAACATCCTTAAGTCCAAAGCCGGACATATGAATCAAGACCGTCTGGCCTGGTTCGATTTTTCGGCCCCTATGCCTGCAAAGGATCAGGCCAATGTATCATGGGAAGAAGGAAAATCTCTGGTGAAAAAAGCATTTGTACAATCCTATCCTGACCTGGCAACATATGTCCAGTCCGTATATGATAAATCATGGATAGACTGGTCACCAAGGCCAGGAAAACGTCCTGGGGCCTTCTGCACGGGATCGCCTTTGTCGAAGGAGTCTCGCGTCTATATGACCTACAATGATACGATGGGCGATGTGTTGACGCTTGCCCATGAGTTGGGGCATGCTTTTCACGGGCATACCATGGGTTCTGCCCGCACCCTGGCCAGGTCTTATCCGATGACCCTGGCGGAATCTGCTTCGACCTTCGGTGAGATGCTGCTGATGAGAGGTCTGCTCGATGAACCGGCCATCAGTAATGAGCTTAAAGCCTTTATATTAAATCTCGAAATCAGTCATGCAGCCGTTTATCTACTGGACATCCCCGTCCGATTTGAGTTTGAAAAGGCCTTCTATGAAGAACGAGCAGAGGGTGAGATTGTCGTAAGCCGATTAAAGGAACTTATGGTGGAAACACAACGCCGCGTGGTCGGTGATGTGTTGGAAGATGGGGGAGAAGATCCTTATTTCTGGGCGTCAAAGCTTCATTTTTATATCACAGGTGTTACGTTTTATAATTTTCCCTATACCTTTGGGTTTCTCTTGAGTCGGGGGTTGTTTTCTCAATTTTTGAAACAGGGACCGACTTTTTTACCAAAATATGAATCTTTTTTACAACGTTCCGGCAATGATACGGTAGAAAATGTGGTTGCTCAGTGCCTCGGGGTGGATTTGACACAACCTGATTTCTGGGTGGAAGCTATCCATAGCCTGAAAGAACCCCATCACAGGCTTGAACAGCTTATGCCCCAAATCAATAAAACGGTGTGATGCCTGATAATACCAGACGAAAATCAATCACATTAGAAGTGTGTATCGACAGTGTGGCCTCTGGCCTTGCTGCTCAGGAGGGCGGCGCACATCGGGTGGAGTTGTGCGGCAATTTGAATGAAGGCGGTGTTACCCCGAGTGCAGGGATGATTCTACAAGTACGAAAAATGCTCGATATTCCCTTACACGTAATGATTCGTCCACGTGGCGGAGATTTTTTATATGCTGCGGACGAATATGAAGTCATGAAGCGTGATATTGAGTCGGTTAAAGAACTTGGTTGTGAAGGGGTGGTTTTTGGAATACTTAATTCCAATGGAAGCGTGGATAGCAAGCGAACACGGGAACTCACGGACAGGGCAACGCCCCTGGTGACCACCTTTCATAGAGCGTTTGATATGACTTCGAATCCATATGAGTCTCTCGATTGCTTGGTCGACCTTGGATTGGATATGGTTTTGACCTCCGGACAGAAGCCAACCGCATGGGAAGGACGAGAAACCCTGAAGGCGCTGGTTGAACAAACCCGAAATCGGATTGAAATCATAGCCGGAAGCGGTATATCAAAGGCTAATGTCGCCGACATCATACGTCAAACCGGAATCACATCAGTCCATGCTTCTGCATCCGACACATATGAAAGCGATATGGAATATCGAAACGCTGAAATGACCATGTCCAGCGGATTTCATCCTTCAGAATACATTCGGAGGCGAACACAGGTGGAAAGTGTACGAGTGATTATAATGTCATCTTCATCTGATTAACTCTTCTGCACTGTAAAATCATAAACTATGGAGTCTTACATGGAACTCCTCGATGGATTGGAAAATCGATTCGGGGGAATTGAATTAAAAGCGGATTCCCTACCGGAATCCTCGGTCCTATTTGAATCACAATTAAAATGCTCACTTGAAAGATGGCTGGATCAGGACATTCAAGTCGTATGGATTGAGATTCCGCTCTCGCATGCATCATGTATTCCGATCGCTGTGAGTGAAGGTTTTGTCTTTCACCACAGTACAACAGAACACCTCATGCTGACCAAACAACTGGTAAAAGATGCATTTGTCCCGCTATATGCAACCCATTATATTGGCGCTGGCGGCGTGGTCATGAATAATAAAGAGGAACTGCTGGTCGTCTGTGAGCGATTTCGTGGTGGTGGTCGGCCGCCTTATTATAAATTGCCCGGCGGGGCCCTGCATCCATCAGAGCATCTGGCAGATGGGGTCATACGAGAGGTATTTGAGGAGACCGGTGTGCCCACGCATTTTGACGGGCTCATCTGTTTTCGTCATTGGCATGGCTACCGATATGATAAATCAGATATCTATTTCGTGTGTAGACTTAAACCCATGCATCAGATCATCAAGATGCAAACCGCTGAAATAGAAGAATGTTTCTGGATGCCGGTGCAGGAATACCTGCAATCGGAAAATGTCAGCCAGTTCAATAAATTAATCGTCAAAGGGGCCATAGACAATAAAGGCCTGCAACAAACCTGGGTGGACGGATATGGCGATCCCGAACGATATGAGTTTTTTATTCCTGAAGAGGATGGGTGATTTAAATAATAGAACAGGGCAAAATATAAATAGATTGTCATCCCCGCAGGCTTTAAGCGGGGAGCCACAACGGTGGCCAATAAGGCCTGCACCACGGCACAGTAAGCCTGAACCATCCTGAAGTGGATGGAAGTTCTCCTTATGGGTGACTTCGAGGGCAGTATGAATTCCCGCTTAAAGCTTGCGGGAATGACGTGTTTTTCATGGATTGAACAAGCCAGTATCAAGTTTTGTCATGTAATATGAAATCATAATTCATAATTCAAAAATTGATATTACGATGAACCATATCACCACCGCCTCCACTGATGAAATTAAAAACCTGGTAGGCAAGGTCCGGGCTGGAAAGGATTTGACGCCTGATAAGTGGCCTGATGGGGCGCCGGTTGCCGTGGCTCTTTCTTTTGATGTGGACACAGAAACGATTGCCCTTTGGAATAAACGCCATTCTCCTTCTGCGTTTTCAAGAGGTGAATTCGGTGCCAGAGTGGCGATGCCACGTATCTTAAAGACGCTTCACCATTATCAGATCCCAGCCACCTTTTTTATTCCTGCGGTTTCTGCCGTCTTACATGAGGACCTGGTTCCTGCCATACAGGCTGCGGGCGTTCACGAAATCGGTATGCATGGTTGGATACACGAATCCATTGTAGACATCCCGGCAGATGATGAGCGAGAGCTCACTCTTAAAACGTATGATTTCTGGTGTGAACAGTTACAGAAGCCTCCAGTAGGCATTCGCACCCCTTCGTGGGATTTCAGCGAAGTGACGCTTTCTATTATCAACGAAATAGGGTTGATATACGATAGTAGTCTGATGGCGGATGACCGGCCCTATGAAATTCTTGATCGAGACCGTCCTACTGGATTAATTGAATTACCTGTTGATTGGAAGCTGGATGATTACATGTATTTTCAAATTGATTACGAACGGGGATATCATCCCTATATCGGTCCTGATGAGGTTTTTGATATCTGGCGGGCAGAGTTCGATGGCGCCTGTGAAGAAGGAACGACCTTTATCTTGACGATGCATCCCCAAATTATAGGACATCGATCACGAATGCCCCTGTTAAATCGGCTGATAGAACATATGCAAAGCCGTAGCGCGTGGATTACGACACTGGAGAAAATGTCTGCCTATCTACAAAACGACTGAATAATTACTACAGTAAAAGTAAATGTATTTTATATAGTACAAGACACAACTCGAATCGACTGCCATTCCCTCTTTAAAGCTAGCGGGGATAACCACCTTTGTAACTTTTGTAGTGTACGATACAAAGAAGATATGCATCATTCACCCGTCCAGTTTTAAATAAGAAGGGGTTCATCGCATGGCTAAAACCACACGACGGAGAAAAAAACATCCCAATATCGTATTCTTCGGGATAGATTCATTGCTTGCCGATCATATGAGTTGCTATGGTTACGGTAGGCATACGACCCCCCATATTGATCGATTTGCAGAGGGCGGAACCCTGTTCGAAAAAACCTATAGCGCCCATATCCCCACGACCAGCGCCTATGCATCCATGTTAACGGGGCTGGACGCCTTCGGCACGCAGGTGGTCGCTTTGCGTCATAAGGGGGGGTTGAGAGAGGATATTCAGACCCTGCCGGAAATATTAAGTGACGCAGGGTACAATACAACATGTGTCGGTTTCACTGGTAATCCTTCCTCAAGAGGCTTTGACACGTACCTCGATTATTCCGCCTGGGGAAGCTGGAATGCTGGACGTAGTCCAAAGGCCCAGGCACTTAATGAGGTAGCCATACCGGAATTGGATCGACTGGCAAAACAGAGAAAGCCTTTTTTCCTCTTTTTACGCCACATGGATCCTCATGCCCCATACCTTCCGCCGGAACCGTACGAACGGATGTTCTACCACGGCAATGAATGTGATCCAAAGCACAAATCCATGGAGCCCGTCATGGCTTTCAAGCCCTTTTGTGATTTCTTCGCTTCCTGGATGCCGCCGGGGATTACGGATAAAGAGTATGTAATTGCTCAATATGATGGCGCCGTTGCCTATATGGATGCCTGTATTCAATCTGTCTTCAATGCCCTGGAAGCGCACGGCATCATGGATGAGACCCTGGTGATCCTAAATGGAGACCACGGGGAAACATTATACGACCATGATTGCTGGTTTGATCATCATGGCATCTATGATGTCACCTTGCATGTGCCGCTTATTATCCGATATCCGGGTAAAGTGCCGTCAAATAAGAGGGTCAGCGGATTCAATCAACATAAGGATCTGGTACCGACCATTATGGAGTTGGCCGACATTGAAACGGATATAAATTTTGACGGCAGGAGCTTGATGCCTCTGGTTCGAGGAGAGATCCCTACCTATGAAAGTGAGTTCTACATCACGGAATGCACCTGGATGCGTAAACATGGTTGGCGAACCCCCCAATGGAAATTGATTGTCGCCCTCGAACCAGATTTCCATTTTAAGCCGAAGGTCGAACTCTATAATCTGTTCGAAGATCCGGATGAAAATCATAATTTGGCGGAAGAACAACCAGAAATCGTGACGCTATTGAAGAAGCGTATGCGAACCTGGATCAAAAAACGCGAAACTGAAACCGGTAAGAGGAACCCCATGCTATCTCAAGGTGATTGGCATGGACACGAAGGTGTAGGTTCGTTTAAAACCTCTGAACAGGCTTATGAAACGATGCATATCGGTGATCCGGACCAGGCGGCGGGTTTACAGGCTAAGAGTAGGGAATAGGTAGATGATGGAAAGGTGGGGGGTGGGAGGATGGAAGAATATGGTATTAATCAATGATGTAACGCATCAGTGCGAGTAGCAGGTGGAAGGTAGCCGGTGGTTTGCAGCCGATCGGAAAACAAAGTGATAGGACAGTGAGTATCATGACCATCGGACGACCTGCTTACCCGCCACAGGCCACCCGCGCTGATGTTTCGCTGCTTGATGCGTAACATCAGTTAATCATCACAGATTGAAAGGAGAAAGGTGAAATGGGGTTGAACGTGGCTGTAGTAGGGTTAGGCGGGATTGGAAATACGCATGCACGCATTTATCACGGACATGATGATTGTAATATCGTGGCTGTTTGTGATGCTTTGCATGAAAAGGCGGACAAGGCAGCAAAGGATTATGAGTGCCAGGCTTTTTATTCGATCGCCGACATGGTTCAGAGCGGGCTGCGGATCGATGTCGCCAGTATGTGCACAGCCGGTGAGGAAAATGGCGGGGATCATTATCAGGCGACCTTGGAGTTGTTATCCGCCGGTATTCCCGTTCTGGGAGAGAAGCCGATATCCAATAATATCACCCATGCCAGAGAGATGGTTGCTCTGGCTAAAGAGAAAAATATCCGATATGGTATCAATTTAAACCACCGGTTCACACCGGCGGCTATTCGGGCAAAAGAGTGGGTCGAAGCCGGACGACTTGGTGAGTTGAATATCATCAACATGACCATGTGGATCAATAATCCGAATGAAAGTTCTCCCCACTTTCACATGCGGGCATTACATCCCCACTCGATTGATGTGATGCGATATTTCTGTGGGGATGTTTTAAAAGTTCAGGCCTTCTTCAAAAAGGGCAAAGGGCGGCAGATCTGGTCTAATGTACAGGTTAATATGCAGTTCGAAAATGGGGTGGTTGGTCACCTGACTGGTAGCTACGATGCCGGTGGGAGTTATGGGCTTGAGACCTGTGAGGTGGTCGGGGCTGAAGGCCGATTTGTAATCCGTGAAGCCTGTGTGGGATTAGAGTTCTATCCCAGGTTCTCCCAGGAAGTAGAGACCTATCAGAATCTGGGCGGCATGTTGGGCTTTCCGGAAACATTCGGTAGTCGGATTACACGCTGGGTTGAACAGAATCTGGAAGCCGCAGCCCCTGAAGATATCGACGCCCGAGCCGAGGATGCGCTCAAAGGCCAGTTGATAATTGAAGCGGCGATTGAATCCTGGGAGAATGATTCTGTCGTGACGATTAACTATTAAGGACAATTTTGATTTATGATTGAAAACATAATACTTACAGTCAATTATAAATCCGTATATATGGTTATTTACCTGGCAATAAGATGATATTGCCGCTGTCTTATTCAGAACGGAGAAACAATGAAACTCGGAGCTAACTCGGTGTTATTTGGCGGATACAATATGGAAGCCGCCTTCAAATATATTGCAATGGCAGGATATGACGGCATTGAAGTATCGGCCATCGACGGCATGAGCGAACATCTGGTTCTGGACCGTTGGCAGGAAATTGCCCCTGAAATCAAACGGCTTTCGGCTGAATATGATCTTGAATTACTGGCCATGGAACAACCTTCTCAAGATCCTGATAAGATGGAGACCGCATTCCAGGCGGCGGCTGAAATAGGCATCCCCATAATAAATTGTGGCCCCGGTGGAAAATCGGATGACGAGGATAGCCTGCAAGCCTCTATAGACGCGCTTGGTAATCTGTCAATTCTTGCAGAAAAGTACGACGTGACACTGTGTGTAAAAGCCCACGTGGGGGCGAGCATATATAATACACCTACTACGCTGAAAGCTCTGGAAGCCATTAGTTCCCCTGCTTTCGGGTTAGATATGGATCCGTCTCATATTTATCGGGCAGATGAAAATCCCGTAGTGGCCATTTCTGCTGTTGTCGACCGGATTAAACATGTCCATATCCGGGATTGTAAGGGCCGACAGCATGGTCCGGGCACCCCGGAAAATCAAGCCAATGGACGGGGAGATATCGACCTGGTCGGATATATTCGGGTGTTACATGAAAATGGATATACCGGACCATTGAATTTAGAAGTCATCGGCGCAAAGGAATATTCACTGGAGCAATGCTGTACCATTGCCGCCGAAACACGCGGTCATATACAGGCATGTTTACAGGCCTGCGGCGCCCGATAAATATTAATATCTATCCGTTAGAAGACCGCACGCACCTCGGCACGGGCGGTATGGATCATCGGACGTACAGGATCTTTTCTGCCGTCATACTGCATGAGTAAACTGAAATTTTGCCCTAATCGATAATCCATACCGCCCGTCCATCGGGCGCTATGACCGGCCGGTTTGCCGTTGACCATTTCAAAGGGTAAATAGAAGTTCGTGCTCGAGGAACTAACCTGGGACCAATCTATTTCGAATCGGGCTCTGCCCTTGCCTCTAAAT
>Ga0066376_10000828_pt1 | contig 29503 bp, 27 predicted proteins | sample Knorr_S15_td_Bot_FD_77009 | JGI IMG/M metagenome (GOLD analysis project Ga0066376, IMG submission 77009) | Marine microbial communities from Southern Atlantic Ocean transect - Knorr_S15_td_Bottom_ad_5009_LV_A | ecosystem: Environmental > Aquatic > Marine > Oceanic | place: Southern Atlantic... | reverse complement strand
TTTCTGACGCACTCCGGGGGTGAGCGGACGCGACCGAGGCGGCGGCTTCCCGAGGCGCATCGAGCGTCGTTGCGCCCGCCTTGCGATGCGCCGCATCGCGGCGGCGGACGCGCCTAGCCGAAAACCACGGGAAGCCGTCTCTATGAGTCTTTATCGCCGCAGGTTGGTATCAGTAGATCAGGGCTGATAGATAACCCTTAAAAACGATCGATCCTGTAGGGATCGATATCGATGCTGGTGGACCGACCGGCGATCAGCTCGGCAATCAGCTTGCCGGTGATTGCGCCTTGGGTGAGGCCGAGATGACCATGGCCGAAGGCGTAATAGAGCCGCTCGAAATGCGGCGATCGGCCGATCACCGGCAGTGAATCCGGCAGTGACGGGCGGCATCCCATCCACTGGCTAACGGTGCCGTCGCGCAGGCCGGGGAACAGCAGCCGTCCATGGTCGAGCAGGGCGCGGGCGCGGCGGTAATCGGGCGGCGCGTCGAGGCCGCCGATCTCGACCGTACCGGCAATGCGCAGGCCGGCCTCCATGGGAGTGGCGTAGAACCCCCGGCTGGCGAGGGACACCGGACGCTTCAAGCTTATACCCGAACCCGCGATGGTGACGTGATAGCCGCGCTCGGCCTCGAGCGGCGGCTTGCTGCCGAGGGGGCCCGAGATGCGGTGTGACCAAGCGCCGGCGGCGACCACCAGGGTCTCGACCGGATGCGCGGCGCCGCCGTCCAGATGCAGGGCGCGCGGCCCCCCGTCGCCGCATTCGACGCGCAGGACACGGTTTTCGACGATCTCGCCGCCGTCGCCGATGAAGCGCTCCGCCAGGGTCTTCACCAGGCGCAGGGGATTGGCGGTATGGCCCGTGTCGGGCACATAGATGGCGCAGGGAATAGCCGGATTGAGGGCCGGTTCAAGCTCGCGCAGGGCCTCGCCGTCGACCCGTTCGAAGCGCGCGCCGCGATCCCTGCGCAGGGCCCAGGCCGGCGCGTCGGCTTCGAGATCGGCGACCGACTCATAGGCGTTGACGACCCCCTCGAGGCGGATCAGGTCGGCGAAATCAGCCGGCCCGAGCAATTCGCCATAGGCATCGATGGACGGCAGAGCGAGCGCGCCCAGGGCGTCGGCGATAGCGGGTATGCGCGTCGCCCGGCTGGCGGCGAGCAGGCGCAACAGCCAGGGCATGGCGCGCGGCAGATAGCGCCAGCGCACCACCAGCGGGCCCATGGGGTCGAGCAGCCAGCCGGGAACCTTGGCCAGGGTGCCGGGCATGACCAGCGGCACCACGGAATACTTGCTGAGGATCCCGGCATTTCCGAACGAGCAGGACTCGCCGGGCGACACCGGATCGATAACCGTTACCGCATGGCCGCCGCGCTGCAGCCAGCGGGCGCAGCACAGGCCGACGATACCAGCGCCGATGACCGTAACTGGCGATCCTGGTGAAGTCATTCAACCGCTATACAGCAGACGGTCCGATAGCCCAATAAGATTGAGTAGATATTTCAGGCCGCCGGCAGGTCGAGGGTGGCGCCGAAGCCGCCGAGGGCCGCTTCATGAAGGGTCACCCCGCCGCCGTAAAGCTCTGCGACATCACGCACGATGGCGAGGCCGAGGCCGCTGCCCGGCACCGCTTCATCGCTGCGCTAGCCGCGCTTGAAGGCCAGGGCGCGGGCCGAGGCGGGGAGGCCCGGCCCGTCATCCTCGACCCGCAGGCGAAGCCGGCCGTCGCCCTGCTCCAGGGTGACGCAGACCTCGGAGGCCGCCCATTTGCAGGCATTGTCCATGAGGTTGCCGAGCATTTCCTGAAGATCCTGGCGTTCGCCGAGAAACACCAGGTCCGGTTGGCCATTGACGGTGAGCTTGATGTGGCGATCTTCATAAATATGCGACAGGGTGCGCCGCAGTTCCTCGGCGACGGTGGATACGCCGGTGCGGACGCCGAGTACGCGCCCCGCCGCCACGGTGCGGGCGCGCGAAAGATGGTGGTCGATCTGATCGCTCATCGCCGCGAACTGCTGGCGGGCGGTCTCGGCGAGGGCGCCACTCTCGCCCGCCGCCGCATTGCCGACCACCGAGAGGGGCGTCTTCAGGGCGTGGGCCAGGTTACCGACATGGGTTCGCGCGCGCTCGACCACCGAGGCGTTGTGATCGAGCAGGGCGTTGAGGTCCTCGGCGAGCGGCGTGACCTCGTCGGGGAACGGCCCGGCGAGCCTTGTGGCGCGACCCGAGCGCACCGCCGCGAGGCCATCGCGCAGCCGGACCAGGGGAAGCAATCCATAGCGTACCTGGATAATCACGGCGGCGATTAGGCCGAGGCCGAGCACCGCCAGAGACAGCGCCAGGGTCTCGGTGAAGCGGGCGATCGCCGCATGCATCTCGCTGATGTCGGCGGCGATGGCGATCTGGAAAACGCCGCCCGCTCCGGGAAAGGTCACCGCCCGGCGCAGCACCCAGAGATGCTGGTCCTCGGGCCCCATCTCGACGCTGCGCCAGGGCGTGTCGGTAGCCTCGACGTCGCCTTCGATGATCAGCACCCGGTCCCACAGCGAACGCGACCGCAGCAACGGGCGGTCACGCCCGGCGACCTGCCAGTACCATCCCGAATAGGGCTTCTCGAAACGCGGGTCGGAGAACAGGCGCTTGAGCTCGATGGCGCCCCCCGGCCCGACTTCGCTGACCGACGACAGGCGGTCGAGCTGCATGGCCAGTTGCTGCTCGAAGCCGCGCTCGACGTAATCGCGGAACAAGCCCGACAGCACCAGCCCGGCGACCACCAGCGCCGCCGTGATCCACAGCGCCGCGCCGGCCGCCAGGCGGATGCTCAAGGAATTGATCCGCAGTCGCGGTAGGATGTTCATGCGGGATCATCCGCCGGCGGCTCCAGACGATAGCCCTGGCCGCGTATGATCTTGATGACGTTGACGCCGATCTTCTTGCGCAGGCGTCCGACGAACACCTCGATGGTGTTCGAATCCCGATCGAAGTCCTGATCATACATATGCTCGACGAGTTCGGTGCGCGACACCAGCTTGTGCTGGTGATGCATGAGATAGGACAGCAGCTTGAACTCATGGGCGGTGAGCGACACGGCCGCGCCGTCGACACTGACCCGGCCCGAGCGGGTATCGATGCGGATTTGGCCGCACACCAGCTCGGGCGACGCATGGCCGGCGGCGCGGCGGATCAAGGCGCGCAGCCGAGCCAGCAATTCCTCCATGCTGAACGGCTTGGTCACATAATCGTCGGTCCCGGAATCGAAGCCCTCGACCTTCTCGTGCCAGCGGTCGCGGGCGGTGAGGATCAGCACCGGCATGTCGCGGCCGGCCTCACGCCACCGCTTGAGCACCGACAGTCCGTCTATCTTGGGCAGGCCGAGATCGAGGATCACCGCGTCATAGGGTTCGACCTCGCCGAGATACTGGCCTTCCTCGCCGTCATGGGCGACATCGACCGCATAACCGGCGGCGCGCAGAGCCTCGGCGATCTGCTTGGCGAGTTCGCGCTCGTCCTCGACGACAAGCAGGCGCATCAGCCGGGCCTCCCCGACATCGGCCGGCTCATTGGCGCCTGCGCGCGGCCTCGGCGCCGCGTCCCCTGACGGATTGGATGACGGTGGTCTTGGCGTTGAGATAGAGCATGATGACATTGCCCTGGGGGGTCAGCATCTTGACCATATAGACCCAGGGGCCGGCGGCGGCGCCCGCCTGACTGCGTATCAGCTCGACGGCCAGGACGCGGCCGGTATAAGCCCCGTGCGCGCGCGACAGGATGCGCGGCAGGCCCGCCACCTGGCCCGCTCGAAAGGCTTGCAGCGCGCTGTCCTGTTCGTCGCTTGCCGCGACGATGGGCTGCGCGAAGGACGTCAGGGATACAATCAGATATACGAAACTCCATTTCATCATGGCCGCCACGCTAATACCAAGGAGCAGTAATAAAGACCCATAGAGACGACTTCCCGTGGTTTTCGGCTAGGCGCGTCCGCCGCCGCGATGCTTGAGCATCGCAAGGCGGGCGGAACGACGTCCGAAAGCCTCGGGAAGCCGTCTGCGGTCGCGTCCGCTCACCCCCGGAGTGCGTTAGAAAGCCTAACCGATGCTCAAGCATCGCCCGCGGCTTCCGACCTCACCCGGGAATAAGCGGACACGATCTCTATGGGTCTTTATCACTGCTCCTTGGTATAATAAGACAACATGAACCACGGGTGAATGCGACACTCAGATTCCGTTCAGCCGGCGGGCATTAGATTACGCCCAACGTTGCGGATTCGAGATCATCCGTTGCGTCGGCGCCGCCGGGCATCGCTCCCCCTCCTCCTGCCTGTCCGGCGGCGCTCAATTTCTTAACGGTCATAGGTTAGAGTCTACCCACTAGTCTGGCTGTGCTATGCTGTCATCAATCAACTATGCCTTCACCCTAATTGGAGACTATCGCGTGAGATATCAATTCTCAGTGTGCGCGGGCAAACCTGCCGCCGTCCTGCCGCGTATGGAAATTGCCTTTGCCCGCCTGCTCGGCGTAATCGTCGTACTAGCCCTGTTCGCCCTGGCGCAGCCGGCTCAGGCGCGCGGTGCGCCCGAAAGCTTCGCCGACCTCGCCGCCGCCCTCACCACGGCGGTCGTCAACATCTCGACAAGCCAATCGGTGGAGGCCAAATCCGGCCCTCGGGCAATGCCCGAAATGCCGCCGGGATCGCCGTTCGAGGACCTGTTCCGCGATTTCTTCGAGCGCCAGCGCCGCGGCGAGCAGGGTCGCCCGCGCCGCGTGCAATCTCTCGGCTCGGGATTCATCATCGATCCCGCCGGCTACGTGGTGACCAACAACCACGTCATCAAGGACGCCGACGAAATCACCGTCATCCTGTCCGACGACCGCGAACTGCGGGCCACCGTTCTGGGCCATGACCCCAAGACCGATCTGGCGCTTCTCAAGGTAGAGACCGACGAGCCCCTGCCGTTTGTCAAATTCGGCGATTCCGATGCGATCCGCGTCGGCGACTGGGTGATGGCCATCGGTAACCCCTTCGGCCTCGGCAATACGGTAACCGCCGGTATTCTGTCGGCGCGCGGCCGCGATATCAAGGCCGGCCCCTATGACGACTTCCTGCAGACCGATGCGCCGATCAACCGCGGCAACTCGGGCGGCCCGCTGTTCAACATGGACGGCGAGGTGATCGGCATCAACACGGCGATCTTTTCGCCGACCGGCGGCAGCGTGGGCATCGGCTTTTCGATCCCGTCGGCGATCGCCGAGCCGGTCCTCTCGCAGCTTCGCGAGTTCGGTCATACCCGGCGCGGCTGGCTCGGCGTGCGCATCCAGACGGTGACCGACGGAATCGCCGCCACCCTCGGCCTCGAGAAGGCGTCGGGCGCGCTGGTTGCCGATGTCACCCCGGACAGCCCGGCCGAGAGGGCGGAATTCGAACCCGGCGATGTGATCCTCAAGTTCGACGGCCAGGATGTGCCTGAAATGCGCGATCTGCCGCGCATCGTCGCCGGCACCGAAATCGGCAAGGAAGTCGAAGTCGTGTTGCTGCGCAAGGGCGTTATGCAGACCAAGACCGTCACCATCGACGAGCTCGACGAGTCGCCGGCCACGGTGACCGCTGCCGTGAGCCCGGAGAATATGAACGCCGAGTCCGAATCCCTGGGCATGACCTTCTCGACGATCAACCCCGGCCTGCGCGAACGCTTCGGTCTTGCCGAGGACATCACCGGGGTCATCGTCACCGAGGTCGATCCGGACGGCCCCGCCGCCGAACGCAATATCCGGCCCGGCGACGTGATCGTTGAAGTCGGGTTCGAGGAAGTCGGCACCCCCGACGACGTACTTGAGCGGGTTAGACAGGCGAGCGAGGCAAAGCGCAAGTCGGTGCTTCTCCTGCTCGACAGCAGCGGCGAACAACGCTTCGTGGCGATCGAAATCGGCGAAGGCTGATCCGGCCCATCGGCCCTGTGAAACACCCCAGCGTCCATGAGGATGCCGGGGTGTTTTCGGTCAACGATCTCGATCAAGCCGGTTGACAAACCGCCATGGTTAAAAAAAGATGGGTTCCAATTGTCGTTTTATAGGCCGCAAATTACGGCACTCGTGAAAATCAATGGGCGGCGCCACGTTTGGAGGACCATAGATCATGGATGAACGTCGAGAGCACTCGTATATTCCCACCCTGAAGGAACAGTTTGCCGAAGGCAAAGTCGACCGCCGCGAATTCCTGCGCACCGCGACCCTGCTCGGGGTTTCGGCCGGTGCGGCCTACGCTTTCGTCGGCAAGGTGACCGGCGAAAGCTTCATTCGGCCCGCCCGGGCGGCCATGACCAAGGGCGGCACCATCCGTATTTCCATGCGCGTGTTGGACGTCAAGGACCCGCACACATACAGCTGGGTGTTCGACAGCAACATCTGCCGCCAAGTCTGCGGATACATGACCAAGACCGGAGCCGACAACGTCACCCGCCCCGATCTGCTGGAAAGCTGGGAAGCCAGCGACGACCTCAAGACCTGGACCCTGAATGTGCGCAAGGGTATCAAATGGCACAACGGCCGCGAATTCACCGCCGAGGATATCGCCTGGAACATCAACCATGTTCTCGATGCGAAGACCGGCTCATCGGTGCTCGGGCTGATGAAGGGCTATATGCTCAACGAAGTCGGTGAAGGCGATTCGAAGACCACCGAGCTGTGGGACGCCAACGCCATCGAGATCATCGACAGCCATACGGTGCGTCTCAACGCCAAGCAGGCGCAGCTGGCAGTGCCCGAGCATCTCTTCCACTACCCCTTCCCAATCATCGACCCCGAGGAAGGCGGCAAGTTCGGCGTCGGCTCCAACGGCACCGGGGCGTTCAACCTGGTCAGGCACGAGGTCGGCAAGATCTCGGTGTTGGAGGCGCGCAACGATTACTGGGGCGACGGGCCCAATGTGGACACAATCGAGTTCCACGATCTCGGCGACGATGCCTCGGCGGCCCTGGGCGCCCTCGCCTCGAAACAGGTGCATGGCCTTCATCAAATCGAAGACGTGTTGGCGCTCGACGCCTATAAGGCAATGCCCCATGTGAATATCCATGAGGTGACCACGGCCCAGACCGGGGTCGCGCGCATGAAGCCCAACGGGCCGTTCGCCGACGCCAGAGTGCGCAAGGCCATGCGTCTCGCCATCGACACCGAGAAGGTCCTGCAGGCGGCCTATCGCGGTCTCGGTTCGGCCGGGGAACATCACCATGTCTCGCCGATCCATCCCGAATACGCCAAGCTCGACTTCATGAGCCAGGACATACCGGCGGCCAAGAAGCTCCTGGCCGAGGCCGGTCATCCAAACGGCTTCTCGGACGAGATTATCATAAAGTCCTCACCACAGTGGGAACAGGCTGCGGTTCTGGCCATGGTCGAAATGTGGAAGGAAGCCGGCATCAACATCAGCATCAACATCAAGCCAAGCGCTCAATATTGGGAGACCTGGGCCAAGGTGCCGTTCGGTTTCACCGGCTGGACCCACCGCCCGCTCGGGGTCATGGTTCTCGGCCTCGCCTATCGCGCGGGCGTTCCCTGGAATGAATCTTCCTACGACAATCCGGAGTTCGACAGCCTGCTGACCAAGGCCGAAGGCATCCTTGATGTGGAGGAGCGGCGTAAAATCATGCATCAGTTGGAGACCATCATGCAGGAAGACGGGCCCATCGTTCAGCCGATCTGGCGCTCGGTGTTCACCGCCATGGACAATAGTGTGAAGGGATTCAACATGCACCCGACCTTGTATATGTTCGCCAACGAATGGGCCATTGAGTCGTAAGACACGAAGCCCTATCGTGCCTCTCGGGGGGGCTGCGCTTCGCGGCTCCCCTTTTTCTTGGCTCAAAGCGGCGGCGGATCGGGGCGGTGGCGGAAGCGGTTGAGATCGACCCGTCTATCATGGGAGAATTCGACGCCTTCCGATTCCAACAGGCCGCGCTGCATCTCCTCGGAAATGCCGTCCGGGCCGCGTGGGCTGATCGCGCCCTCGGCGTTGATCACCCGCCACCAGGGCACGTCGCCGCCCTTCATCGCCGCCAGGGCGTAGCCTACTCGCCGTGCCTGGCGCGGCCGCCCGGCATGGGCCGCGACATCGCCATAACTCATCACCCGGCCGGTTGGTATGGCGCGGATGACGGCATAATAAGATTCATATTCACGAGACGCCATGGCGCCCATTCTACCCATATAGCCGGTTGGCGGGGTGGGTTCCTTGGCGTAGGCTCACGCCATGACAGCCCCGCGCCAGCGACCCGTCTCCGCCAGTTTTTCCACGTCCGGCGCCATGCCGAAGATTTCCCATGGCGAGGGCGTCTATGTCTACGACGCCGACGGCAACCGCTACATCGACGGCTCCAGCGGTCCCGCCCTGTTCTGCCTGGGCCATGGCAACCGCGAGGTCGGCGAGGCCATCAAATCCCAGATCGACCGCATCGCCCACGGCTATCGCTATATCTTCTCCAGCGACCCGCTCGAGCAACTGCAGGCGCTGATCGCCGAGGAATCCGGGGGCGATCTTAACCGCATGATCTTCGTCTCGGGCGGCTCCGAGGCGGTCGAATCATGCCTCAAGGTGGCGCTGCAATATCACAGCGCCAATGGCGAGACGTCGCGCAGACGCTTCATCTCGCGGCGGCGGTCGTGGCACGGCAACACCCTCGGCGCCCTCTCGGTATCGGGCTTCCTGGCCCGCCGCACACCCTATGAGGGCGCCCTGATCGACTCAAGCCTGCTGTCGCCGGTCAATATCTACCGCCCACCACCCAACGTGGCGCCCGGCGAGGTGGCGGAATTCTGCGCCACCGAGCTCGAACAGGAGATCGAGCGCCTGGGGGCCGAGAACATCGCCGCCTTCATCTTCGAACCGATCGTCGGCGCCGCCGGCGGCGTAGTGCCGGCGCCGCCCGGCTACGCCGCCCGCATACGCGACATATGCGACCGCAGCGGGGTGCTGATGATCGCCGACGAAGTCATGTGCGGCGTCGGCCGTTGCGACGCCTGGCGGGCGCTCGCCGTCGATGACGTCACCCCCGATATCATGGCGATCGCCAAGGGCCTGGCCGGCGGATACCTGCCGCTCGGCGCCGCGGTGTTCCGCGAGCGCCTGCATGAGCGCATCCTCGAGGCCTATGGCGAGGTGATCTCGGGACACACCTACACCGGCCACACCACCGCCTGCGCCGCCGGGCTCGCCGTGCAGACCATCATCCGCCGGGACCGGCTGGTCCGTAAGGCGAGCGCCGACGGCCGCTACCTGCGCGAACGCCTGGGCGAGGCCATCGGTAATCTGGATTTCGTCGGCGACATCCGCGGCCGCGGCCTGTTCATCGGCATCGAGCTGGTCGCCGACCGTGAGACCAAGGAGCCTTATGATCCCGAGCTCCAGCTCTTCGCCCGGGTTCGGGCGCGCGCCTTCGCCAACGGCCTGATCTGCTATCCCACCGGCGGCAATGTCGATGGCCGGCGCGGCGACCATGTGATACTCGCGCCGCCCTATACGGCGAGCCGCGCCGAACTCGACGAAATCATCGACAAAATGGCGACGACCCTGCGCCAGGTCCGCGAGGGGATTTAAGCACAGAGCGCTCAGTCGTCAGCTTAATAACGCTTCTTGTCCGGAGGCTGACAGCTAACAGCTTTTCAGCAGTTGAGGCCGCGCAGCATGCGTTCGAGACGATCGCAGAATTCGCGTAATTCGGCCAGCGGCGACGACAGTGCAATCCTCAAATAACCCTCGCCGCTGGGTCCGAAACCGTCACAGGGCAGGGTCGAGACCCCTTCTGACTCGAGCAGGCGCCAGGCGAAATCCATCGAGCTGAGGCCGCTCTCGCGGACGTCGATCATCAGGAACATGGAGCCCTCGGGCTTGCGGCAGCCAATGCGCGGCATGGCGTTGATGCGTTCGACGAGAAGATCGCGGCGCTCGCGGAAGGCCGCGCGCATGACGGCGATTTCATCGAATTCGCGGCTCAGGGCGGTCATCGCGGCGTCCTGGATGAAGGGCGGGCAGCCGTACAGCATGCACAGCGCCAGATTGCTCAGATGCCCTGGTAAGTCCCCCGGCGATATGGTCCAGCCCAGCCGCCAGCCGGTCATGGCGTGGGATTTCGACAGGCTGTCGACGACCACCGTTCGCTCCGCCATGCCCGGCAATGCGACGATCGAGCGATGCGGCTGATCGTAGATCAGGGTGCCGTAGACCTCGTCGGAAATGACCCACAGGTCGTGGCGCTTGGCGATATCGGCGACGGCTTCGAGTTCTTCGGCGGTCAGGGTCGCGCCGGTCGGGTTATGGGGAAAGTTGAGCAGAATGACCCGGCTGCGCGGCGTGACCGCGGCGGCGAGATCATCCGGATCGAGATGAAAGCCGTTCTCGCCGCGCAAGGGAACCTGCACCAGACGCGCCGCCGTAACCCCGACCACCGCCTCATAGGTGACATACATGGGCTCGGGCACGATGACCTCGTCGCCCGGCCCGGCGAGGCACAGCATGGCCGAGAACAGCCCGCATTGCGCCCCGGCGGTGACCACCACCGCGCCGGCGTCGACCCCGTGGCCGGTGAGCTTGAGGTGGCGCGCGGCAATCGCCTCGCGCAGCGGCAAAATCCCCGACATCGCCGTGTAATGGGTGCGGCCCTGGCGCAGGCTCTCGACCACGGCGTCGACGATCGGCAGCGGGGTGTCAAAATCCGGATCGCCGATGCTGAGGAAAATGATGTCGCGGCCAGCGTCCTTCATTTCCCGGGCGCGGTCGTGAATCTCCCAGGCGCGCGAGCCCTCCCCCGATGTGCGCTCGACGAAAGGCGCATACCGCATGCCGGTCTGGCCATCGAGCGGACCTGTTGTGCTCATCAGCAACCCTCGGGAAACAAGCCAAAACAAAAACCCGCATCTGGGCGACCACGGGCGGGCGGATCATCTCACAAGCGGATTATGCCTTCAAGGCGTCGCGCAGGCCGTAGAACCAATAGGTGATCTGGGCAGCCGCCGCGCCGAGCGGGCCGCCCGTCGGGGTCAGGCCGAAGGGCGCGAACAACCGGTAACGGTCATCCTTCTCGGCGACGGCGCCGGCGATCAGCTCGCCCGCCATGGTGGTGGTGTTCATGCCGTGGCCGCCGAAGCCCATGGCGTACCAGACGCCGGGCGTGACCTCGCCGATTTGCGGCATCTTGTGGGTCGCGTAGCTCATCAGTCCGCCCCAGGCGGTGTCCATCTCAAGGCCCGCCAATTGCGGATAGACCTTGAGCAGGTCGCCCCGCATGAGGCCGGCGAGGCCGGGCGGATCGCTCCGGCGAACGGTGACTCGCCCGCCCCACAGGATGCGGCTATCGGACAGGGGACGGTAATAATCCAGCGCGAACCGGGTGTCATGAACCGCGTAGGGGGCGCGGATGGCGGTGGCCAGGCGGCCGTCGAGCGGTTCGGTCACCGCCACGTAAGTGGCGACGGGGATCATGGCGGCAGACAGTTTGCGGTGCAGACCGGCCAAATAGCCGCCGCAGGCAATGACCACGGTTGCCGCACGGACCTCGCCACGTCCGGTGCGGATGATTTTCAAATCCCCGTCGAGTTCGTGCCCGGTGACGGGAGCGCCCTCGAAGAGGCGCGCGCCCTTGCTCTCGGCGGCGCGGGCTAGCCCCAGGCTGTAATTCAGCGGGTGGAACTGGAAGCCCCGGGGATCGAACAGCCCATCGTAATAGCGTTCGCTGATGAGGATCTGCCTAAGCTTCTCGCGGGGCCAGAATTCCTGTTCGTCGCCGGCGATGTCCGCCATATAGTCGCGCTCGCGCTTGAGGCCGTCGGCGTCGTCGAACCAGGACGCCCGGATGATGCCGTCGACGATCGGCCCGCAATCGATGGCGTAGGTCTCCATACGGCGGCGGATCAGCGCCACCGCGTCCCGGCTCAGGCCGTGGAGGCGTTGCGCGTGGTCCCGCCCGAGCCGCCTCTCGAGCGCATGCAAGGCTTGCGAGAAGCCCGCGGCGACGAAGCCGCCGTTGCGTCCCGACGCCCCCCAGGCGATCCGATGGGCTTCGAGCAGAACCACGGAGGCGCCCCGCTCGGCCAGCCCCAGCGCCGTCGACAGGCCGGCCAATCCGCCCCCGACCACGCAGACCTCGGCCTCGATGACGCCGTCCAACGGCGGCCGGATCTCGCCGGCCTTCGCCGTACGCGCGTAATAGCTGTCGATGTAGGTGGCTGCCATGGCGCTGTCGATCGCTTATTCCAAGGAGCAATCATAAAGACCCATGGAGATCGTGTCCGCTTGTTCCCGACGTGAGGTCGGAAGCCGCGGGCGATGCTTATCTTATGAAAGAGGCGGTCTTTCATGGTTTAAAGGATCACCGCCCACGGCCGGCCGGCCGTGGGCCATGGGAGTTCATCGGCTGCGTTCCGCTGCTTGCCCGACGCTGCGGCGCAGAAAGTAGATGAAGATCAGCGCCGTTGCGAACATCGTCAGGCTGTAGGTCGCGGCCGGAACAACGACGGTACCGCCGCCGAACAGAAGCGTTGCAACGACGATCGCCAGGGTGCCGTTCTGGAGCCCGCACTCGATTGAAATGGTTATCCGCTGGGGCAAGCCGGAGCCGAACAGCGAACCGAGCAACCAGGCGAGCCCGAGCATCACGACATTCAGCGTCAGGGTGATCAGGCCGGCTTCGGCATAAAAATCGACGATGTTGTCGCGCTCCTGAAATATTGCGCCCAGTAAAACGAGGGCGAACAGGAGCGCCGAAATCTTCCGCGATGCCGGCTCGAAGCGTTCCGCGAAAGCTTTCGCGTAATGGCGCACCGCGAGGCCGATCAGGACTGGAACGGTGACGATCAGGAATACACTGAACGCTATCCGCGCGACCGATATGTCGCCTTTGACGGCTTCTCCAAAGAGGTGCCCATACGAAAATCCGACGATCAACGGGATGGTCAGCACGCTGAGGAGGCTAATCACGGCGGTGAGCGAAATCGACAGCGCGACATCGCCACGCCCGAATGCGGTCAGCAAATTCGAGGTGACACCGCCCGGCGCGGCCGCGATAATCATGACGCCGAGGGCTATTTCCGGGGACACCGGCCAGATCGTCACGAGTGTGAACCCGACCAGGGGCAACAGAACGATCTGGGAAACCGCGCCGACAAAAAAATCCTTCGGCTGGCGGGCGACACGGGCGAAATCGCTCAACGTCAGCCCGAGTCCGAGCGCGAACATTATGAACGCCAGCGCAAGCGGTAGAACGACGTTGGTTACGAAACCCATGGCAGTGACCTATCGATTGTCCATAGAGTGACTTGCCCCGACCAACGATACCACTTTCCAGGCTCCGGACTCATACCCGGTGGTAGACGATAGCAGGAAAGATGGGGACAGCTTACTGAATTATTGTGATCGGCATGACCAGCAAGCCGTCACAGAGGATTGAGCCGCTGGCGGGTGCGCCACTCGGGGTCCGTCCAATGCTCGGCGTTGGACGGCGCCAGGGGCTCGACGCCGAGCACCATGTCGGCGGCCTTCTCGGCCAGCATGATGGTCGGGGCGTTGAGGTTGCCGTTGGTGATGGTCGGGAACACCGAGGAATCGATCACCCGCAAATTATCGATACCGCGCAGCCGGCATTGCGGATCCAGCACCGCCAGGGGATCGCCGGGCCCGCCGATCCTGCAGGTGCAGGACGGGTGATAGGCGCTCTCGCCGTTTTGCCGAACCCAGGCGTCGATATCCGCATCCGAGGTGATATGGTCGGCGAGCTGGATCACCGGCCCGGCGTAAGGCTCCATGGCGGCCTGCGCGAAGATTTCACGGGTCAGGCGGATCGCCGCGCGGAAGCCTTCCCGGTCGGCCTCGGCCTCCATGTAGTTGAACAGGATGCGCGGCTTGTCTATGGCGTCGGGCGAGACGGCGCGCACCCAGCCCCGGGATTTTGGCTTGTTGGGGCCGACATGGACCTGGAAGCCGTGGCCCTCGACGGCCGCGGCGCCGTCATAGCGCATGGCGGCGGGCAGGAAATGATATTGGATATCGGGAAATTCGATGCCGGCGCGCGAGCGGATGAAGCCGCATGATTCGAAATGATTGGTCGCCCCGAGGCCCGATTTGAAGAAGAACCAGCGCGCGCCGATGAGAAACTTGGACATCGGGCCGAGCCTGGCGTTGAGGCTCAACGGCTGCTTGCAGTTGTACTGGAAATAGACCTCGAGATGGTCCTGCAGGTTCTCGCCGACGCCGGGCAGGTCGTGGACGATATCGATGCCGGCGCCCCGCAGTACCGCGCCGGGGCCGATCCCCGACAACTGCAGCAGATGGGGCGAGCCGATGGAGCCCGCCGACAGAATGACTTCGCGGCGGGCGTGGACGAACATCGGGGTGACGCCGCCGGCGAGATAGGTCACTCCGACAGCGCGGCGCCCCTCGATCAGCACCCGTTCGGTCAGCGCCTTGGTGACGACCTTGAGATTGGGGCGCCCCATGGCCGGCCTGAGATAGGCATTGGCGCACGACCAGCGCACCCCGTCCTTGACGGTCATCTGCATGGCGCCGAAGCCTTCCTGACGATAGCCGTTGTAATCCTCGGTCGCCGGATAGCCCGCCTGAACCCCGGCCTCGATGAAGGCGCGGTAGAGCGGATTCCGCATCTCGTTGCCGGCATTGACGGCGAGCGGCCCGTCATCGCCGCGATAGTCGTCGGCGCCGAATTTCCAGGCCTCGGCGCGGCGGAAATAGGGCAGGCAATGACGGTAGCCCCAGCCCTCGGCGCCGAGCCTTTCCCATTCGTCGAAGTCGCGCGCGTGGCCGCGCACATAGACCATGCCGTTGATCGACGACGAGCCGCCGAGCACCTTGCCGCGCGGACAGTGCAGGCGCCGGTTATCGAGGAAGGGTTCGGGCACGGTCTCGAAGAACCAGTTGTACTTCTTCATGTTCATGGGAATCGACAGGGCCGTCGGCATCTGGATGAACATGCCGCGGTCGCTGCCTCCGGTCTCGAGCAGCAGCACGGTATGCTTGCCGTCCGCCGTCAGGCGGTTGGCCAGCACGCAGCCCGCCGACCCGGCGCCCACGATGATGAAATCGAATTCCATGACCAATCGGCTCCTTCAATGAGGTGAAATAGTCGCCGTTTGCCGGCCAAAAGCCAAGGACCATCGGCGGGTCGGCACGGCGCGGAACAATCGGCGCCGCGCGGACGCCGGATTTCCCGCCGACGAACAGCCGTTGCCGACCGACGCCCATTGACATCAAGGGCCTCGTGCCTATATGAAAGCCGCCACAATCATTCTTGAAAATCTGGGCGTCGCGGCCTTGTGGGTGCGGCGTCTATTCGTGCCGAGTTCACGCCGGCGCGCCATTCAGGCCCGAAGGAGGGCGCATCCTTGTCCATTCGCAATATCGCCATCATCGCCCATGTGGATCACGGCAAGACCACCCTGGTCGATGTGCTGCTGAGGCAAAGCGGGCTGTTCCGCGACAACCAGACCGTCATCGAGCGGGTCATGGACAGCAATGAGTTGGAGCGCGAGCGCGGCATCACCATCCTGGCCAAATGCGCCTCGGTGGAGTGGAACGGCGTGCGCATCAATATCGTCGACACCCCCGGCCATGCGGATTTCGGCGGCGAGGTCGAACGCATTCTCGGCATGGTGGACAGCGTGCTGCTGCTGGTCGACGCTTCCGAAGGCCCCATGCCGCAGACCAAATTCGTCCTGGCAAAGGCCCTGGCCCTGGGATTGAGGCCGATCGTCGTGATCAACAAGGTGGACAAGCCCGACGCCCGCGCGCTCGAAGTCCATGGCGAGGTCTTCGATCTGTTCGCCCTGCTCGACGCCAGCGACGAGCAGCTCGATTTCCCGGTTCTCTTCGCCTCGGCGAAGCAGGGCTGGGCGTCGGACGATGCGGACCAGACGAGCGACAATATGAGCCCCTTGTTCGAGCGGATCATCGCCCATGTGCCGCCGCCGTCGGTGGTCGCGGACCAGCCCTTCCGCATGCTGGTCAGCACCCTCGAAGCCGACCCCTATCTCGGCCGCATCCTGACCGGGCGCATCCTCTCGGGCTCGGTGAAACCGAACATGACGGCCAAGGCCCTGGCCCAGAACGGCAAGGTCATCGAGCAGGTGCGCATCACCAAGGTTCTCGGGTTCCGCGGCCTGTCCCGCAGCCCCCTCGATGAGGCCCATGGCGGCGATATCGTCGCCGTCGCCGGGTTCAAGACGGCCACCGTCGCCGATACCCTGTGCGACATAACCGTCGTGCAGGCCCTGGACGCCGCCCCCATCGATCCGCCGACCCTGGCCATGGTGTTCTCGATCAACGATTCGCCGATGGCCGGCCGGGAGGGTGACAAGGTGACCTCGCGGATGATCCGCGCCCGCCTGCTCGCCGAGGCCGAGGGCAATGTCGCCATCCATATCCGCGAGGTCGAGGGCGGCCGGGGGTTCGAGGTCTCGGGGCGCGGCGAGCTGCAATTGGGCGTGCTCATCGAGACCATGCGCCGCGAAGGCTTCGAGCTTTCCGTGAGCCGCCCCCGGGTGATCACCCGCGAGGACCCGGCGACCGGCCAGACCCTGGAGCCCTATGAGGATGTGGTCGTCGATGTGGACGACGACTTTACCGGCGTGGTGGTCGAGGCCATCTCCAAGCGCCGCGGACGCCTCGAGGACATGCGCCCCTCGGGCGGCGGCAAGACGCGGCTCACCTTGGTCGCCCCGTCGCGCGGCCTGATCGGCTATCACGGCGAATTCATGACCCAGACCCGGGGAACCGGCATCATTAACCGCATCTTCCGCGATTACGGCCCCCACGCCGGCCCCATCGCCGGGCGATCGAGCGGTGTGTTGCTGGCTAATTCCGGCGGCAAGACCGTGGCCTATGCCCTGATGAACCTGGAGGATCGCGGCGCCCTGTTCATCGGCTCGGGCGTCGCCGTCTATCAAGGCATGATCATCGGCGAGAACAGCCGCGGCGGCGACCTCGACGTCAATCCCATGAAGGCCAAGCAACTGACCAATATTCGCGCCTCGGGAACCGACGAGGCGGTGCGCCTGACCCCGCCGCGGCGTTTGTCCCTGGAACAGACCCTGGCCTATATCCAGGACGACGAGCTCGTCGAGGTGACGCCGCGCCACATCAGGATGCGCAAGCGCCTGCTCGATCCCAACGACCGCAAGCGCGCCGCTAGAGCCGCCAACGTCGCCTGATCGGCGGTGGAAGCAGCGGTAATTACCAAATTCACTATCTTCCGCGCAGGAAGGCGATCAGGCCGTCGATGCCGTTGCGCTTGACCACGGCCTCGAACTCCAGGCGTTGATTGCCGGCCAGGCTGATACCGTTGCTGGCGATGTCGATGATGCGGTCCTGGTTGGCGATGGCGCGGACCCGCCATTCGGCGAAGATCGGCGGTTGGTTCCGCCGTTCGATGCGCGTGCGGACCACTACGTCCTTGGGATTGGCCTGGCGGACCTCGACTACGGTGGGCCGTTCGCCGACATTTCGCGCGAACCAGGCGGCGTAGGTTTTCACCACATAGCCTTCGAACAGGGCGAGATAGTCGGCTTGCTGCGCCGCCGTGGCGCGGGCCCAGTTCCTGCCCAGCACGAAGCGGCCGATAAACGCCAGCTCGAGGCCCCGGCGCAGCAGATCGCGCACCAGGGCCACGCGCTCGGCGTCGCCGAGGCCGGGCTCGCGCAGGGCCTCGATGGCCTGGTTGCCGAACGCATCGACGAATTGCGCCGGAGATTCGGGCGACGCGGCCGCCTGATCGGCGTTCGTCATGGCGGCCAGGAAGACCACCGCCGCCAGATACAGACGTATTCTCCCGCCCATCAATCCGCCTCGCTGATCCGATAGTCGGCCGCCTCCAGCCAATCTGGGGATATCTCGACCCCCCAACCGGGCCCGTCGGGGATCATCACCTTGCCGTCGTGCGCCACCAGCGCCGGGGTGAACAGCCCATCCTGCCAGGGATAATAGTCCAGGCCCTCGATGGCAAACTCAACATAAGGGCCGGCGTTCTCGGTGGCCCCCATCATATGCAGAGTGAACACCGTCACCAGGGACAGGTTTGCCGAATGAGGAACGCAAGGCAGCCCGGCCGCCGCCGCCATGGCGGCTACTTTCAGGGCGCGGGTCAGGCCGCCCACATAGCAGATATCAGGCTGGGGGATATTGACCACGCCGGTCTCGATCATCCGTCGCCAATCGGCCAGGGAGATGTCCTGCTCGCCACCGGTGACATCGAGATCAAGGGCGGCCGTAACCTCGGCGGTCCAGTCATACTCCCAGTAAGGGCAGGGCTCTTCGAAGTGAACCACCCCGTTGTCTTCGAGCATGCGCCCGACTTGGATGGCCTTCTTCGGCGTATAGCAACTGTTGGCATCGACCAGCAGGGCGACGTCGTCGCCGAGCGCCCGGCGTACCGCGGGAACAATGGCCTCGCTACGGCCCGGCCATTCGTCCGCGTCATGACCGCATTCCCGGCCGACTCTGAATTTGAAAGCGTCATAACCGTGGCTGTCGCGCAGGCGGGCGAAGCGCTCGGCTTCGTCTTCCGGCGTGATGTCGCGGCGCATGCTTGACGCGTAGACCCGAATGGCTCGCGGCGTGCCGCCGAGCAGTTCGCAGACGGATCTGCCGACGCGCTTACCGCGCATGTCCCACAGCGCCGTATCCAGGCCGCCCAGGGCGCGGCGCAGGTAAGCGCCGGGAAACTTGTGCTCCAACTCGAGGATGCGCATCCCCAGGGCGTCAATATCGGTCGAGTCCTTGCCCAGGGCGTGGGGCGCGATTTGGCGATGGATCACGGCCGCGGTGATGTCGGCATTGTAGGGCGCGACCTGGCCCCAGCCCGCGGCGCCGTCGTCGGCACGGACCCGCACCATGGCAATGAACTCGTTGGAAAAGGTCTCGATACTGGCGATCGTCACCATAGCGGGACGCCTTCAACGGTGATGCGATGCATGAGCCGGGCTTGCCTGTCGTAATCATTGACGGCGTAATGCCAGGTGGCGCGGTTGTCCCAGGAGCCCACGACCGTGTCTGTCAATAAATGATTACGTTGCGCAACGCCTCGCCGCGCTTAGCCTCGGCGATAGCCTGATTGATCTCGTCCAGGGGATAGCGGCCCGAGATCAACTCGTCGAGCTTCAAGCGGCCCTGCTCATAGAGGGCTACCAGTTTCGGTACATCCACGGCGAGGCGCGACGAGCCCATCTTGCTGCCGAGAATACGCTGGCCGTTGGAAGCAAATTCGACCGCCTCGAGGGCCGCCGTCACCCCCGAGGGCGGCATGCCGACGATGACCAATGTGCCGCCCGGGCGCAGCATTTCAAGACCCTGCTCGATGGCCTTAACGCTGCCCACGGTGACGAAGACGTAATCGGCGCCCCGCTGCCCAGTGAGCGAGCGGACCGCCTCAAGGGCGTCCTCCGCCACGGGGTCGATGGCATGGGTCGCGCCGAAAGTCTTGGCGACAGCGAGTTTACCGGTCACCAGATCGAGAGCAATGACCGGGTTGGCCCCCGACAGGGCCGCCCCCTGGATGCTGTTCAACCCGACGCCGCCGGCGCCGATCACCACGGCGCTGCTGCCCGACGTAAGTTTGGCTGTATTGACCACGGCGCCGATGCCGGTAATCACTCCACAGGCGAGCAGGCTGGCGCTGTCCAGGGGCAGGGCGGCGGGGATGCGGACCGCCTGGGAATGATCGACGACGACGTATTCGGCGAAGCCACCGGTGCGCAGGCCCTGATGCACGGCCTCGCCACCCTTGGCGCGCAGGCGGCTTTCACGGTCCAGGGGGAACTTGGTCTCGCAGAGATGCTGGTCGCCCTGGGCGCAGAAATAACAATGACCGCAGGAACGGATCAGCGAGACGATGACGTGATCGCCGCTCGCCAAACCCCCGACACCGGGGCCGACCGCCTCGACCACACCGGCCGCCTCATGGCCGAAAATGGCCGGCAGTTTTTCCTCGCCGCCCCAGGCGCCCTCCATATAGAGGATATCGCTGTGGCAGATGGCGCAAGCGGAAAGCTTGACCGAGACCTCGCCGTGCTCGGGCGGGTCGATGTCGATATCTTCGATGGTCATGGGCTTGCCGAATTCACGGCAGACGGCGGCTTTCATGGAATCGGTTCCTCGTGCATTTCGAGATGCAGGCGGTCGCCGTCATAGGGGTGGGCGGCGGCGACCTTTTCGTCGAGTTCGACGCCGAGGCCGGGCGCGGTCGGCGGGATGACATAACCGTCTTCCCAGCGCATGGGGACTTTAAGGATATCCGCGTGGAAACCGCCCCAGTCCTGGATGCTCTCGAGGATCAGGAAATTGGGGCTGCAGGCGCTGATCTGCACATTGGCGGCGCCCTCGATGGGGCCGCAATAGAGATGCGGCGCGATCTGGGCGTAATGGGCCTCGGCCATGCCAGCGATCTTCTTGGCTTCCAGGATGCCGCCGACCCGCCCCAGGGCCATCTGCAGGATCGACGCCGCCTGCGCCGCGAGCAGGGCGGCGAACTCGTATTTGGTCGCCAAACGCTCGCCGGTGGCGATGGGGATCGTGGTCTGGCGGGCGACCCTGGCCATTTCCGCCACATTCTCAGGCGGCACCGGCTCCTCGAACCACAGGGGATCATACGGCTCCAGCCGCCTCGCCAAGCGGATGGCCGACGACGTGGTCATCTGGCCATGAGTGCCGATCAGCAGGTCGCAGCGGTTGCCGACGGCGGCGCGCAGGGTGGCCGTGAAATTCTCGGCGTGGTCGAGGGCGTCGAGCGATAATTGCCGGGGATCGAAGGCGGAGTACGGGCCTACCGGGTCGAACTTGACGGCGGTGAAGCCCTGCTCGACATAGTCCAGCGCCCGGCTCGCCGCCAACTTGGCGTCGCTGTAGACATCGGTGGTATCGCCGGCGCGGGGATAGAGATAGCTGTAGGTTCGCAAGCGTTCGTGGACCCGGCCGCCGAGCAACTCATAGACCGGCTTGTTCAACTCCTTGCCGATGATGTCCCAGCAGGCCATCTCGATGCCGCTCAGTATCCCCATGAGCGAAGTATCGGGACGCTGGGTGAAACCGCTGGAGTAGATGACCCGCCATAGCCGCTCGATCCGGTGAGGATCGGCGCCGATCACCTTGCGCTCGACCACATCCTCGATCATTCGCGCCACCACATGGGGGTGGAAGGGCACCGAATAGACCTCGCCGATGCCGCTCACGCCGCTATCGGTGGTCAGCTTGACGAAGACCCAATAGAGCCCGCCGAAATGCGGCGGCGGGTTGCCCACGACGAAGGTTTTGACGTCGGTGATTTTCATGCTGCCCCGGCGAATCGTTCGGTTGATGATCATAGATGAAAAAAACAGGCCCGGCATAGCCGCCGAGCCTCCCTCTTTTACTCCCTGCCGGACCCCGGCCGGCGCCCCTTACCCGCCGGCGGATATCGAGCCGCTTTAACCGACCGTATTGAAGATCGGGAAGGTCTCCAACAGCCAGTAGGCGATGACTGAAAACTGTTCGGTGATGAACAACACGCCGGTCGCCACCAGCAGCAGCCCGATGACGATTTCCACCTTGCGCAGATGGCGGCGGAACCGGCTCATAAGCGTCATGAAGGGCTTCATGGCGAGCGCCGCGGCGAGGAAAGGCAGGCCGAGACCGGCGGAATAGACCGTCAGCAGGCCGGCCCCCTGGGTTACCGAACTATCGGCTCCGGCGACCATCAGGACCGCCGCCAGCACCGGCCCGACGCAGGGCGTCCAGCCGAAGGCGAAGGCGAGCCCGACCACATAGGCCCCGACCAGCCCCGCCGGACGGCCGCTGGTCTCAAAGCGCGCCTCGCGATAGAGCAGCGGGATGCGCAGGATGCCGATGAAATGCAGCCCGAGAACCACGATGATCACGCCCGCGACCTGGGTCAGGATGCCCAGGTTGTCGGCCAGCCATTCGCCGATCACCGAGGCCGTGGCGCCGAGGGTGATGAAGACCGTTGAGAAACCGAAGACGAAGAGCAGGGCCGAGAGAAAAATCCGGCGCAGCATTTGCGAGTTGACGCCCCCATCGACGGTCATATCCTCGATCGATTGGCCACCGATGTAGCAGAGGTAAGGCGGCACCAGCGGCAGAACGCAGGGCGACAGGAAGCTCAGGATACCCGCGACAAACACCCCCATGTAGGTGACGTCGAGCATATCAGGCTCCGGTTACCTTGATGCTGGTATTGGTGGGTATGTCGATCACCTTGCGGTTTTCGATATAACGGCTCAACAAATCATAAACCGGCGGGCCTTCGACCGATTCTTTGATGGAGGCCCAGCCGGCAACCATATAGTCCCGCGCCGGATCGATCGGCTCGCCGGTGGCCAGCAGCGTCATATCCGAAATACGCCCGCCGATGGTCTTCGAAATATCGATGGCGTAGCCCATGCCGCCGACCCGCACCATGTCGCCGCCCTGTTGATAATAGGGATCGAGATTGAACAGATTATCGGCGACATCTTCCAGCACTTCCCTGAGGAAGGCGCCGCTCATGGCCCGGCGATAGACTTTCGGATAGGTGATGGCGGTCTGGTTGTAGACCTGCTCGACGGTGATCGCCTCGCCGGGCGGCAGGCTCGCCCCCCAGCGGAACCCCGGCGACAGGGCGATTTCGGCGTCGCGCTCCTCGATCAGCGCGGCGCAGATCAGGTCATCGAAGGTGCCGTTGAAGTTGCCGCGCCGATAGAGCAGGGATTCCGTATGGCCGAGGACGCGCCCCAGGGTCTCCGCATGAGGCGCCCGGATGCGCTCGATCAGGGCGGCGATCTCGGGATCGGGGGTGATCGCGTCGGAAAACACCGGGATCAGCCGGAAACCGTAATTGGCCACGCGCCCGCCCTTGACGTCGAGGTCGAGGCGGGCGAGAAATTTACCATGGGAGCCGGCGGCGACGAGAAGCGTGTTTCCCACGGTGACCACCGCCGGCAGCGCGTCATGGGTGTGGGCGGTGAGAATCACGTCGATGCCGTCGACCCGCGAGGCCAGCTTGCGGTCGACATCGAAGCCGTTATGGCTCAGCAGCACCACCAACTCCGCGCCGCCGTCGCGGGCCGCCTCGACCCGCTGGCGGATCAGTTTCTCGCGGATGCCGAAGGACCAGTTAGGAATCTTGTAGCGCGGGTTGGCGATTGGGGTGTAGGGGAAGGCCTGGCCGATGACGGTGATCTTGACCCCGCCGCGGACGAATTCGGCGGTCGCGGGAAACACCTCCTCCTCCCATTCGGTGTCGCGCACATTGCCCGCGAGAAAGGGAAAATCAAGGGTCTCGATGAGCTCCTCGACCCGCGCGTCGCCATAGGTGAATTCCCAATGGGCGGTCATCGCCTCGACGCCGAGGGCGTTCATGACCTCGACCATATCGGCGCCGCTGGTCATCAGCGAGGTGTACGAGCCCTGCCAGGTATCGCCGCCGTCGAGCAGCAGGGTGTTGCCGGGCCGCTCGGCGCGGATCGCCTTGATCAGAGTCGCCATGCGGTCGAAACCGCCGATCCGGCCATATTCCCGCGCTAGGGCCGTGAAATCCGCGCTGCTGAAGGCGTAAGCCTCGGGCGACATCAGGTCGAGGCCGTATGCGGCAAGGAAATCGCGGCCGCTGATATGGGGCGGCAGCCCGCGCGCTCCGCCGACGCCGATGTTGATCGAGGGCTCGCGGAAATAAAGCGGCGCGAGCTGCGCGTGGCAGTCGGTGAAATTGAGCAGGGTGACCTGGCCGACGGGCTCGAAGGCGAGCAGATCGTCCTGGGTGATCGATTGATGCGCGGCGGCGCGGCTCAGCCCGGCCCCGGTCAGCGCGGCGGTGGCGGCAACGACTTCAAGAAACTGGCGGCGGTCGAGCGCCATAGCATCTAGCCCTCACAAAGATAAGGGGGATGCGCATCATACGCACCCCCCGTAAGTTTATGTCTTCCGGATCGAGATTCGAAGCGCCCGGCTAGTTACGGATGGCGGGTGTCTCCACCAGCAATCCGCGGCCGCGCCAGGCCACGAACAGTTCCAGATTGAGATACTCATCCGATCCGTAGGCATAAGGTGTGGAGCGCACCTGCTTGTTGCAGCCCCGGAAGCGGCGGTGGGTGGAGCCGACTTTCTGCCACTTCAGACGATAGACAGGGAAGCCGGTGGTCTGGCCCTGGGACAGGGTATTCGCCCGGATGATGCCGCCGGCGTTGTCGACGTGGCAATTGGCGCAGGACATGTCGAGAAGACCGCGGCGCTGGTAGTAGAATTCCTTACCCTTCTCGAAATAGGGCGCCGCCGGGCCGTCGATGGCGACGCTGATCGGCATGCCGCGCGACTGGTGACGCACATAGACGGTCATGCTGAGAAGCTCGCTCGATTCATATTTCCATGCATCGGCCTTCATTTGCTCGGTCCGGCAGGCGTTGATCTGCTGCTCGATGTTCTTGAGCTTGCCCAAGGCGCCGTCGTACTTCGGATAGGACGTGGCCACGCCGCGCATGGAATCGCTCGCGTCGCCATGGCATTCGGCGCAGGACTTGCCCACTTCGCCTTCCACCTTGTTCCACAGCGCCTCGCCGGAATCGACCCGGATCATCGCCGGATTGGCGAAATCATCGTCCTGGATGGCGCGGGTTTCCGCCGTGGCGTAGGTATAACCGCTGCGAAGGTCTCCGATCTGATAAGCGCCCCAATCCACGTCATGGGCGGGGCTCGCGGTGGCGAAGGCGGTTGCGCCGACGGCCATGCCGATGACCGCCAGCAGGCCCTGATGAGTCTTTTTCATGTTTTCCCCCTGATACTCAAGTAACCGTTATGTCAGCCGATTTCTCAAAGACACTGCCTTCGTCATCGGTCCAGATGAAATCCAGCGTGCCGCTTTTCGAGGCCTTGAGATAGAAGGCCGTATAGGGGTTCGCTGATATGGACGGATGCCAATCGCAGGCGAAGACCTGTTCGCCGTTGTACTTGCAGACGAAGCTGTTGATGATCATCCGGGGAATTTTTTCACCGGCTTTGTCCTTGCGCTGACCCGTTTCCATCTTGTGTGAAATCAGGGTCTTGACCTGGAAAACTTCGCCCTTGGCGACCGTCTTGGGCGCTTTTACGCGGGCTTTCGCTTTTGCCATTCGATTTCTCCCTTAATACCTGATCAGCCGCCGCAGCCGCCGATGGTGACCTTGACCTCGCTCTTGGCCATATAGACGGAACCGTCGCTCATCTGGGCGACGACGATCACGTTCTGGGTCTTGGCGAGGCGCATGCGTGTGGAAATTTTAGCCCTGGCCGATGCCGGCGTGAAATGGAACGTCGCGACGTCCGGAAAGGGATTTTTGTCGGCGAAGACAGACACCGATTTGACGTAATCGCTGTCGCTCATCGGGCTTTCAATTTCGAAACCAAGCGGCACCGTATTGCCGTTCTCGGCGATTTGCGGCAGCTCGATGGTGATTCTACCGGCCATGGTCTCACTCGAGCCGATCAGCGCCTTGACGGCGGCATCGACATCGGCCGGAGCGGCGCCGGCGGCTTTAGGATACAGGCTTGTCGCCACCACGGCAAAGGCCGCGGCGCCCGCGAAGCCGAGAATGTCCCGGCGGCTGACGGGCTTCATTTCAATTTTTCGAACCATGAATTTCTCCCTGGGGTAGGCCGAATGAAGCTGTGGATCGCTCATCTATTTGAGAGTCATCAAATAGGCGACGATGTCCTCGACCTGTTCGGCCGATAGGATCGTTTTGCCCTGGAATTTCTTGAGCACCCGATGATATCCGGTGTTCCTGTAGAACGCCGGCATGAAGCTGTCGGGATTGATGACCTTGGAATCGACCACGCGAAGCCTGAGCTCGCCTTCGGTGTAGCGATCGGCGATGCCGGCCAAGTCGGGGCCGATCTGGCCATGAAAAGGCTGTTCCGGTATGGGCATCACATGGCAGGCCAGGCAATTGCCCTGCTTGCGGTTGATCGCCGCCGCCCGGCCGGCGGTCGCATCGCCGGGCTTGCCGGTGAGCGACTGAGCAATGCTCGACTCGTCATCGATCATGAATTTGACGAGTTCCATGGAATCTTGCGCCAAGGCAACGCTACCCGCGGCGATCCCGATAACCGCCGCGAAGGCGACTAAAATGCTGATTTTCAAAGCGGCTCCCTCCTAATTCAATTCTTCGCGTTGGTCGCATCTTTTGCAGAAAGGTCTCATCCAACACGCGGCGATATCGAATCTGCCGATAATACCCATCGGCATATCACTCAAGAATGTATCAGACCCCCCCACGACTCATGATATTCATGTATCATAAAATATCAAGCATGAAAGTATAAAATGTTCGAGCGTGAAGGTATACTGACTCAATCGAGATGCACATGACACCAAATTCGGGGTGTGAGATAAAGCCATGAATATCCTAATATTCTCAGGCCGCACTGTCACCAACGGCGCGGTCAGTCTGCTTGTTGCCCTGTTCATCGCCCTGGCCCCGACGGCCGGCTGGGCCGACAGCCACCTGCTGCCCGCGGTCGATCCCGCCGACGAGGGCCTTTACAGCCAGCCCTGGTTTCTCAATACCTTCCTCGATCTGCGCGAGGATATGGCGGAGACCGCGGCCGAGGGCAAACAACTGGTGATTATCTGGGAACAGCGCGGCTGCCCCTATTGCCGCGAAATGCATCTGGTCAATTTCCGGATTCCCAAAATCGTCGATTACATTCGCGCCAACTTCAACATCATCCAGCTCAACATGTGGGGCGACCGCGAGGTGGTCGACGTGGACGGCGAGGTGGTCAGCGAGAAGGAGCTGGCCCGTAAATACCGAATTCAGTTCACCCCGACCCTGCAGTTCTTCCCCAAGCAGCTGGCGGCGGACAACACGCTGCCCGGCGATGATATCGAGGTCTGGCGCCTGTTGGGCTATTGGAAGCCCTTCCACTTCCTGAGCACCTTCATCTATGTGGCGGAGGAGGGCTACATCGAGGAGCCCAACTTCCAGCGCTTCATTCAGGCCCGCGGAGACAAACTGCGCGCCGAGGGAAAGGACGTCGTTATCTGGTAGCTTCAGGAATCGGATGATCGGGCGCTGAAAATCGCCGCGAGGCTTCCTTCCTCGAGATATCTGAAGCCGAGAACGGCGCCGCCGATGATCGACAACAGGGCGATCAGAGAGCCCAACGCCAGGGTCGACATGCCGCTGATGCCCTGGCCGATGGTGCAGCCCAGGGCCATGATTCCGCCCGTTCCCATGAGCGCGCCGCCGACCATGTGGCGGGCCATGTCGTGCTTGTCACTGAAGGCTTCCAGGCGGAACTCGCCGGCCGTCTTTGCGGCGACAAAGGAGCCCAGGATCACCCCGCCGACCACGGCGATGCCGAAATTGACCGTGGCGCCGGTGAATGTCATGAGATATTGCAGGCTCTCGCCGACCGGGGACACGAAGGTCAGCGAGGCCAGCGGGACCGGGTCGAAATCGTCGTAGCCGATGACCCCGGTGACATACCAGGCGGCCGGAATGAGTGCGCCGATGATGAGCCCGGCGGTGATGTCGCGCCGGGAGGCGCGGAACGCCGGGCATTTGAAGCAGAACCATAACATCCCCCCGGCGATGACCGCGATGGTGAGCAGCAGCGCCGCCTGGGCGGGCAGGCCCAGGGCGGCCAGCGCGTCGGGAATCGCCTGGGTGGCCATGCCCCTGGCCTCGAGATCGACCATGGTCCGGCTCTCCAACTGAATCCGCGCCAGGCCGAGCAGGCCGCGCAGGGTCATATAGGCGAAGATGCCGAGAAACAACACGACCACCACGGACTTCAGATTGCCGGCGCCGAAACGAACCAGCGTCTTGGTGCCGCAGCCGCCGCACAGGGTCATGCCGAAACCGAAGATCAGGCCGCCGATGATGGCGCCGGCCCAGCCCAGATTGGGAGACAAATAGATCGCCTCGGTGAGATCGACCGCGCCGGACGCCTGGAGGGCCTGACTGCCGAGTATCGCCACGGCTATGGCCAGCAGCCACGATCTCATGCGGTTCCAATCGCCCATGAAGACCACGTCCGACAGGGCGCCCATGGTGCAGAAATTCGTGCGCTGCACCGTGAAGCCGAGTATCAGGCCGAGCCCGAGACCGAGTCCCGAGACCAGCGTGCCGACGGGAAGTTCTTCCATTTCATATCCTGGTTCTATAACGGCTGAGTCATATTCGTCTTTTATAAGCTATCAACGAAAACTCGGGCCGTCCACGCCGGAGGCGCGGCGAGTCATCCATTGTTAACTAAATCATGTTTCTTATGCTAACCTGCCAGTCGAAGCTCCACGGTTTAATTCACATTGGAGATTCGCCGTGAGCCTGTGGGAGACCCTCCTGCACCCGGATAAAGAGGAACTCGAAAATCCCGAGCGTCGCATCATCGTGGATGCGGCGAACATCCTTCAGGTCGGTGAATTTCAGCTTCTGCAACTGGCGTATCGCGATTGGTTCTGCGAGGACCTGCCCGAGGACCAAGCCGATGGGCTGTTCCAAAGCTATATGATCCACGGCGTCGTGCCCCCTTGGGCGCGCCATTACGGCCGCAATATCCTGCGGCGGGAGCAAGCGGGCCGGCTGGATTACAATCAGCGCCGCTATCATCGCTATGATTGCGATTACATTGTGAGAATGCGCCTGGATGCCCGCAGAATTTGCTTCGCGCTGGGCTTCGCGGCCATGATGGTCGGCGGCGGCATCGCAATTTACAATTTCGAGGCCGGGCCCAACGTCTCGATGTTTCCGCCCTATCTGAGCGAAGCGGACCTACAGCCCCGGTCCAAAATTTAGCGTTCAGAGCCTATTCCGATCTTATAGGATCATTTGACCGGGATTATTTTGTCTCCCGGCAAGGCGCGCTTCGAAGAGCGATGCATGCCGCATCGGTCGAGAAGCGCAACGCAGCCGGGAGACAAAAGAACCCGGCCTGCGGTGGGCCATGGGAGCTCATCGGCTGCGTTCCGCCGCTTGCCCGATGCGGCTTGCATCGCGCGGCGCGGCGCGCCTGGCCGAATGAACTCCCATGGCCCATCAAATATGCTCTTGACGCTTGCGCCGGCCGCGGCGCGTCTCTAAATTTGCCGCATGCTCGAATTTCTCGATATCGAAGACCCGGCCACCCAGCAGCTCATCAATATCATCTTCCTCGCGGTTACCGGCGCCATTGCCTTTCACGGCCTACGCGTGCGCAACGAGGACGGCAAGGCGGATTTCGTTCATCTGCTGTTCGGCTGCATCGCGGCGTTCTATTTTTTCGCCGTCCTGTTCCAGGACGTGCTCGGCTTGATTCAGCTCGGCTAAGCGCTCAAGGCTTATACATGCGCTGGGCGTCGTCTTGTTCCGGCAGAGTCAGGACGCGTTCCGCCTCGGGCAGTTCGAATTGATTATAGAGATACTGGGCGCGCTTGAGCGCGCTTGACGGCTCGTGTTCGTAATACAGCAGGTGCTCGATCCAGCTCGGCCCGTCGGCGATCTCATAATCGATCTTTACGGAGTCGACGTAATCG
>Ga0066376_10000825_pt1 | contig 29522 bp, 27 predicted proteins | sample Knorr_S15_td_Bot_FD_77009 | JGI IMG/M metagenome (GOLD analysis project Ga0066376, IMG submission 77009) | Marine microbial communities from Southern Atlantic Ocean transect - Knorr_S15_td_Bottom_ad_5009_LV_A | ecosystem: Environmental > Aquatic > Marine > Oceanic | place: Southern Atlantic... | reverse complement strand
TTTATTCATTTTATTCATTTTATTCATTTTATTCATTTTATTCATTTTATTCATTTTATTCATTTTATTCATTTTATTCATTTTATTCATTTTATTCATTCATTCTAATAATATTTAAATATATATTTATATTGTAACAAACCAATTAAAATATTAAATATAATTAAGCACTTACACCATCAAAATATATATAAAAATAAAATCTTAACATGACTTCTAATGCAGACAAACAACATCTTGGTATTGTCATTTGCGGACATGTTGACGCTGGCAAATCTACTACTACTGGTCACCTTATTTTCGAATTAGGAGGAATTAGTGAAAGAGAAATGATGAAATTAAGGGAAACAGCCGACGCTGCTGGAAAAGGTAGTTTTGCGTTTGCTTTTTATATGGACAATTGCAAAGAAGAACGTGAAAGAGGTGTCACTATTCAATGTAGAACAAAAGAATTTTTTACTGATAAATATCATTATAGTATTATTGATGCGCCGGGACATAAAGATTTTATTAGAAATATGATTAGTGGTGCTTCACAAGCTGATGTTGCTCTTCTTATGGTACCAGCCAATAAAGGAGGATTTGAAACATCTATAGCAAAAGGTAATCACAAAAAAAATGAAGTGCAAGGGCAAACTAGACAACATGCTCGTCTTATTCATTTACTTGGCATTGACCAAATAATTGTAGGTATTAATAAAATGGATGCACCATCTGTTAAATATAGCGAAGAAAGATATCTTGAAATTAAAGTCGAAGTTGAAAAAATGCTTCAAAAAATTGGGTTTAAAACTTCTAAAATTCCATTTATCCCTATGTCTGGTTATTTAGGAGAAAATTTAACCAAAGTTTCAAAAGAAATGCCTTGGTATAAAGGTTTTAAGGTTCAAATCAAAAAGAAGGAAATTACTGGACATCACTTAATTGACGCACTTAATAATGTATGTAAACCACCTAAAAGACTTCTTGATAAACCATTTAGAATGCCTGTTTCTGGAATTCTAAAAATTAAAGGAGTTGGTGATGTTGTTACTGGTCGTATTGAACAGGGACAAATTCAAAAAGGTGTAGAAATTAAATTTGCACCGAATAATATTTCAGGTTGTAAAGCATTTAGTATAGAAATGCATCATAGAACTCACGAAAAAGCTATTCATGGTGATAATGTTGGAATTAATGTTAAAGGATTAAAACCTGGATTTTTCCCAAAATCTGGAGATATTATGTACTTAGCAAGTGACCCAAATCCCCCAGGTGCTGTTGAAAACTTTACTGTAACAGCTTATTGTCAAGACCATCCGGGTCAACTTAAATGTACTGATAGTGAAGGAAAAGGAGGATGGTGTCCATCTGTTCATGTCAGAACATCAAAAGCTCCTTGTCAAATGACTAAAATTTTATGGAAAATTGGAAAATCAACCGGGGGAACTAAAATTGAAAATCCAAAATATATTGAAACTGGAGACCAATGTGAAGCAGTTTTTACACCAAGAATGCCTCTTTGTCTTGATTCTTATAAAAATTGCAAAGGTCTTGGTAGAGTTGCTATGATGGATTCAAATTCATTAGTCATGTTAGGTATGGTTACTGAGGTTAAATACAAACAAAATCAATAATTAAAAATTAAATTTCAATTTTAACGTTAAATTATATATCAAAAGAATAACATAAACGAAAATATTATTATTACAAATTATATTGAATTATATTTTATAATAAAATATAATAAAATATAATTCAATATAATTTAATATTATAATATTTTCTAGTATTATAATATATTAATTACTCTATTATGGGATTCTTACCAAAAATTAGAGATATTGTTACAAAAATTATTAATATTTTACTGAGCAGTAAAATATTAGCAGGATTTATTTCATTATTTTTTCCTGGACAATTAATAGCTCGCCAAGTTCATCTTAATAGTAACTTTGGTCAACATCTATGGCTTTATCTGCCCATGTTTTGGTTTCCCCCTTTTTCTATCATCCATTTGTTTATGATTTGGAAAAAAAAATTTACAAAATTTAAAAGAAGTAGTAGATTATCATTACGCGATTTATTTGCAAGTGGTGTATTAACTATAGCAACTTTCAGTATGATATTATGGGTACCCCAAGTTATTAGCATAATTACAGGAGATAATTTAATCGGAGCTGTTATTGATCGATGGATTATGAATTTTGAATGGAATTCTTTTATAAAATCTAGTATTACATTTTTATTAAATGTTTTAGCTACAACTTTAATTACTATTTTGTCTATATATTTAACTTATAAGAAAGCTTGTACAAAAAAAAATAAACGTATCAATTTTCAAAAATTAATATCCATGTCTATAACACCCGCTATATACGCTGGTGTTGTTGCTGCTATTTTTAATTTTATTACACCAATTAAAGACATATTCAGTATGTTAATGTCTATGATAAATGATAGTCCAATAGTTATAATGTTAGCAATAGGTCTTATTACAGCAATGACTCATTTGATTGGAATGATAGGAGTACGTGTAAGATGTTAATCAAAATTAGTTCTTTTTTTTATTTATATTTTATCATAGATAACTTCACTTAACGACGTTCTGGTTTAATATAATCCATATTCAACAATTTGAAAATATCTTCTTCCGAGTTTACATTAAAACGACTATTATCTTCGTTTTTATGAAGACCCCATTCATTCAAAATATAATTTTTGCTTTTCGCAATTTCACGCATTTTAATATTCAATTCCTTTGATCCTGTAAAATATAATATAGCACTATTATAACTTTCAATTGGCATAAAAATAAAATCAATATGCCTTACCTTTTTATCTATACGATGAAGACCCATATATTTAGATTTGCCTCGAGCAATTGTCCCTATATGTTCATATTTTTTTTTCAATTTGTCTAAAATCTGTTCAATATAATCAATTTCCGAATTTTTTACTTCATCCTTCTTTATCAAATTCTTATGACTTAAAAGAACATCTATATCACCACTTGTATCCTTTTTTCTACGATATGATCCAGTTATTATTATATTCAAATTTTTTGAAACTTTTTTAACAATTTTTTTTAATTCTTTTTCAAAATCTTTAATTTCATCACGAGGAATTCTGTCTTGTAAATCATCAAAATGAATTAAACCTAACTCTTGTTGATTTGTTAGTTTTAATTTACCATCCTTATAAGCTTTTCTTAATTCCGTTAAACTATTAATTTTATGTTCTTTTATTAATTTACTTACTGTTGATGGACCAAATCCAGCAATAGAATGCATCTCTATTATATCCAAAATACCCTTGTCATTCTCTAAATCATCTAATTTTTTTAATTTACCCGTATTTGTTATCTCAACAATCTTTTCAGCCAATCCTTTTCCAATCCCTTTTATCTTTTTTAAATCTTTTATATTATCTGGTAAAATACCATCAAATTCACGCACAATAAATACCCCTTTACCATAAGCTTTAGCACGAAATCCATCGTTTTTTATCTTATGAATTTCCTCCAATCTTGACAAAATACGAATTATTCGATTCTTTCTATAACTTTCCAAAATATCTTTATCTAAATCATCTAAATCACGAATCAAACCAATCTCTTTCTGATAAATACCATACGGAGATTTATCATGAGTTTCCAATATCATTGGAATAGAATACTTTGACGCAATATGTTTTACCATTCGTAAAGCATACATATTATTTTTATAAATATACCCTTTCCCAATATTCTCATGTCTATCTCTTCGTGAAGCTAATGGAGCTTTAGAATCATTCACGTGAAAACATGTAATTTTACTTAAACCAATTAAATCATCAAATTTTTGGAAATAGTCATGAAAACCTGATGGAAGATTAATCGGATAACCTGCCACAAAAATATGACAAGTATCAACACATAACCCGATTCGTCTTTTTTCTACTTCTGTAAAACTATTGTAAAGATGACAAAATTGTTCTACTGTTTTAGCAATCTTCAATCCCTCCGCTGAACATGTTTCTAAAATTATTTTAGCATCTCCTTTGAATTCTTTTAAAATTTTACGTATATTTGCTACCATATTTCCAAGAGCTTCATCATAAGAAATTGTGACTTTTCCCCCTCGTATTTTTACATTCTGACTTCCCATATGAATAACGACACCGACACTTCCACATTTATCGGCAAATTCTAAATCTTCTATTAAATTATCTCGTAACCATTTTGTTGAATTATCAACAGGATTACATAAATTAAGTAAATAACTTCCATGTGTTACTAGAAAAATTCCAGACTCTTTAATTGCTTCTTTTGTTTGAATTGCATCTTCTTCTGTTAATTTAATCTTATTTCTCATATTCATTGGCGATTTGAAAAATACCTGAATAGCATTTCCATTAATGGTTTCACAAGCATCAATCGCACCAATTAAACCTTTATCTGTAGCAAAGTGAGCACCTATATTTATATTTTGTGATGTCATATTATCAATTATAATATAAATTTATAAATTAATTTATTATATTTAATTCAATTTTTATAGAAATTCTATAAAAATTAAATAAAATATTTGTAAAATTTGTAAATCCAGAATAAACTTATTTTAGAACATGTAAATTATGATTGTGTGGATTCAGTTTCTATTCAAAAACTGAATGATTCGCAACTACTAAAATATATCAAATGTTTTATATATATACATATTCGTATTTTTTTTATAAAACTTCGTCACATCTATTTTTTATAGTCACATTTTTACCAAGGAAGCATTTATACTTCCTATTAACCACGAAAACCTTTTTTATGTCCTTTTGGGGTAATTTGTTGTTGACTTTTTGCACCCGTTCGTCACGGTTTAATAAATTTTTTTAGTCCAAATTCTTCTTGCTTTCTAAAGTCTAATACACGTTGTCCTTTTTTAATAGGACTATTATATACTTTTTTTGAACTAATTTTACCAAAAATATCCGCTTCTGTTAATTTACGCCATGTTGTCTTTTGACCACCATCATTATTCTCAACTGTCATTATTGCTTACTTATTATAAGTAAATAATCTTTTTATTTACTTATAATAAAACGACGGTTTTATAAAAAAAATAACTTAAAAACAAATTTTTATTATTTAATATTAGTATTAGTACTAATTCTTTAGTGAATTAATTCACTATCTTCTTTCGCTTTATTAACTAATTCTGTTAATGATTGCTTAGATGTATTCAGAACATTTACTAATAAATTTATTTGTTCATCACCAAAATCGACTATTTCTTTTTTGTTATTGAAAATCCTAGTAACATAAAAGCAATAAATACTAGTACAATTTTTATATTATATTTATTTTTTTTTTTTTCCATCATTTTAGTTTATTATATAGATAATTACTTAAATATTTACATTAAATATATATTTACATTAAATATATATTTAATGTACTCTTTTTATCAAAATTTAGGCAAATATTTATCAATTGATATTGGAGAAGATGCTGGAAAAATTATTTTTTATTATACTGCTCATCCAACAGCTGATATTATAAGAAAATTATCTGTAATTAAAATGTATGTTAATAAAAATAATAGTTGGATTCAAAAAGATTTAGATATTATCAGAGTTAAACCAATAAAAGATATACACGGAAATAGGCTTTTTCATATTCAATCTACAGAACGTACTTTCTTTATACTTAAAAAATCTATTGAAGAAAAAGACCGATTAACAAATATTTTCTAACAATTATATATATGGATAAAATTGTTTGTGTTAGTGGATATTTTGATCCATTCCATGTTGGACATTTAGAATATTTCAAAAAAGCAAAAAAAATTGGAAATAAATTAATGGTTATTGTTAATAACGACCATCAAGCAAAACTTAAAAAAAACAAATCTTTTATGCCGGTTGATGAAAGAATTCAAATTATTAGAGAATTAAGATGCGTTGATATTGTTATTAAATCTATTGATAAAGATAGAACTGTATGTAAAACATTAAAAAATGCACAGCCAAAACCTGATTATTTTTGTAATGGTGGCGATCAAAATAATAATATAATTCCAGAAATTGATGTATGTTTAGAAAGAAATATTGAATTACGTGATGGATTTGGTGCTAAAATACAATCAAGTTCTTGGCTGCTTAACAAAAATAAACGTTCTTAATATAAACAATTCAATTTTTATATAAAAAATAAAATTGAATATAAAGATTTAACTATTAATTATTATAATTTAAAAAACAAATGCAATTTCTTCATTCAGAGCAACCTTCACAACAAAAACATCCACAACAAACTATTGAAATGAATACTCTACAAAATCAACATGTATTACAAATAACGAACGATATTAAAGAATTACAACAACACATAATTAATTCTGAAAAGAATAGTAAATGTTTTAAACTTGGATTATGTGTATCTATTTTATTAAATTTATTAATTCTTATTTTTCTTATTGTGATATGTGTAGCTGGTGCTTCATATATGAAAGAAACTGTTGATAACACCCACTATGTTACATCACATGCTAAACATTGGTTTGAACTTTATGAAGCAGCATGGAAATCTTCTATCCCAGAAGATATGAGGTCATGTTTACGACAAGATTACGCTTCTATGTTTGATTATATTGGAAAATTTTCAAAATCTGTTAATACACAATTGGAAGCAGAACTGGGACCAAATTTTATCACCCCCGTGATTAATCAATTCACTAGTTTCACAGAAACAGCTGAAACAATGGAAATGATGGGAGAATATGAACCAGCAAATGGTCATGTAGTTATGGGACCTATTCCAGAATTATTACATTGGGGAGCTGAATGGCTCATCGAACAAATAAAAGTTGAACATTGGGTTGGACTAGGTTCTGATTGTAAAACATTTATTACTAATATTAGACATGTTGATTGGCGAGGAACTTATGTAGGAAATTATTCTATTAGAACAGCATGGGATTTTAATTCAGAAATTAATGAATTTACAGATACAATTTATGGTGTTTGTGATATTGTTTCCAAAATGAAATAAAAATATTTATAAAAACGATTTAAAATATATATAACATAATATAATTATTATGCAAAATTTTACTGGAACGATTGATTATGATTCTAATCAATTTCAACAAATTAATTTTATAAAAAACACAATCAGAAAATATGCTTTAAGATTAAATGTGCAAGAGATTGACACACCAATTATTGAATATAAAAAATTATTATTAAATAAATACTCGAATGAATTAGAAAATAAAGAAATATTTAATTTAGAAAATTGTATGGCTTCTTTAAGATATGACCTAACTGTTCCATTAGTTCGTTATGTACTTAATAATGGAATTGATAATATTAGAAGATTTCAAATTGGTAAAGTTTTTAGAAAAGATACACCATATCCACAATCTGGGCGATTTTGCGAGTTCTATCAAGCTGATATTGATATTGTTGGTCAATATAATGAATTAGAAAATGAGATTGAAATTTTTTGGCTAATAGATAAAATATTAAAAGAATTAAATCTAAATGATTATATTATTAAATATAATTATCGTCAAAATTTAGAAAAAATTTGTAATAAAATTAATGTTACTGATAAAAAAAAAATTAAAAATATTTGTGTAACAATTGATAAATTAGATAAAAAAGATTGGGATGAAATTACCAAAGAATTAACTGAAATTAGAAAATTATCTATTGAACAAATTAATAATTTAAAATTATTATTAAATCAAAATTATTTAGATGAAAGTTTATATCTAACTAATCAAAAATTAATTAAATATGTTAATAATGATAAATTTCAATTCGTATCTACATTAGCAAGAGGTCTTGATTATTATACTGGAATAATTTATGAAGTTATTATTCCTAATAGTAAAATTAAAACTATTATCGCTGGTGGAAGATATGATAAACTCATATATAATATATCAAAAAAAAAAGGCAAAAAATATATTCCTGCTATAGGAATTAGTTTTGGAATTAGTAGAATTAATTGTATTTTGCCTGAAATACAAATTAATGATTGTAATAAATTATTTTTAATATGTACTGATTATGATATGCGAATAAAATTATCAAGTCTATTCAGAGATAAAAACTTTATTGTTAATACTAATAATTATAAAAATAATAATAAAAGTACTATTAATTTAATTACTTTCGCTGTTAAAAATAATTATGATTTTGTTGTTATATATGGAGAAAATGATAATAAAATTAAATTAAAAAATATTAAAAATAAAAATTTGGATAAAAATTTCAGTTATGAACAAATTATTAAAATGAATAAAAAAGAATTATTCGATTAAAATATTTATACATTATAAAAAACAATATGAGAGTGTAAAAAAATTTCTATACTCTCATATTATTTATAAAATTGATTATTATTAACTTTAATCAATTATAAACAATCATGACTAAGTGTCAAGTTACTATTTTACAAAGCCAATATAAATTGGCAAATATTATACCAATTGAAAATCATGATAATGAACCAATTGAAATCAATATGGCAAATTATAAAGGCTTTCACAATGATATTATAGAATTTGATTTTAAAACTAAAAAAATTATTAAAACAATTCAAACTGAAATTAATGATATTGAAATTGTTGGTGTTCTAATGATTAAATCAAATTATAAATATGGATATAATACCAAAAAATCTCCTATATATCTTTTTAAACCGTTTGATTTTAGATATCCTGATTTTTTAGTAGCATCTAATATCAAAAAAAAACAAAAAATTAAAGAAAATCAATTTGCTGTCGTTCAATATCACAAATGGGAAAGAAAGATTCCAAATGGAACTATAAAACATATAATTGGTAGTGTTGGAGAATTAAAATCTGAATATGATGCTATTTTGCATAAATACAATTTCAATAAATATCCAACAAAAATAAAAAATATATTTCAAGCCAAAAATATTTCTGATATTTTTGGTAAAGAATTAGACAAATACACAGATATTAGAAAATTAAATGTTATTTCTATTGATCCACCAAATTGTACAGATATTGATGATGCATTAAGTATTGAATCTAATAGTAAAGGTCATATGATAGGAATTCATATTGCTAATGTATCTGCGTTTATTGACAAATTCAATTTGTTTGATAAAATTATTGAAAGATGTACCACTGTTTATGCTCCGCATAAAAAAATTAATATGATACCAAATATTTTAAGTGATAATTTTGCTTCTCTACTAGAAGGTAAAGAACGAATTTCATTAACTTTATGGATACAAATTGATAATGAATTTAATATCACTGAATATAAATTTCAAGAATGTTTACTAATAAATAAAAAAACATATTCATATGATGAAGCACAAAAACAATTAAAAAAAAATAAAACTTTAAAAAGTCTATATAATATTTCTAAACATTTGGCTAAAAATATTAATTATCATATTGATGAATATGATATGCATAAAATGATTGAAGTTTATATGATTTTAGCAAATCATTTAACTGCTGAATATTTAATTACGAATAATTCTCCCTGTATATTTAGAACACATAAAAGCAGAGAACATAATATTAACTTTAATACTATTGATTCAAAACTTGTTCCTTTTTTGAAAATATTTCAATCGAATGCAGCTGAATATACTACATATCAAGGTGATTATTACCATTATGGTCTAAATATTCATAAATATACACACTTTACTTCTCCTATCCGAAGATTACCAGATATTCTTATTCATATGTTGATTAAACAATTAATTGGGGGATTTAAAATAACACACAATATTGAGCAAATTTGTCAAAATTGTAATAAAATTTCTAAAAAAATAAAAAAAATGGATAGAGATTTTGATAGAATTAATATTGTTAAAAATACTAATACTGAAACAATTTATGATGCTCATATCATTTCATTAGATGAAAATAAAGTAACCATCTATTGTACAGAACTTAAATTTTGTGATAGAATTTTTTTATTTGATAGAAAACTATCTGATGTAATTTCAATTATCAAAAATGATAATACAATAATTATTACCAATAAACAAACAACAAAATCAATTCAACTTCAATTATATCAAAAAATTAAAGTTAAAATGATTGGAATTATTGATAATATTTCTATTAGAAATAAATTAATTGTCAAAATTCTAGAACCAGATTTGAACATTATTATGTAAATTAAATTATTATTGGACTTATTATTAAACATATTTTTATAATATCTTTTACATATCTCTTTCTAAATGTATGCAATTATGAATCTAGTTATTAATGATGGTATATTTATTCTAAAAGACTTTGATACATCTATCTCGTTAGAAATTAATGAGATTATTAAAAATAATACGGATTTGATAATATCACCCCGCGGTGATATTGTCATTTTTTTAGGATTTTTAACAAAATATAAAAATATTAAAGCAACTCTGTTATATAAAGAATCGAAAAACGAAGATATACCATATGACAAAAATATAGATGTGAATTTTAAAACAATTTGTATTGAACAAAATTTATATTTAATATGTGTACATTTCAAAGAATCATGTCTTAATATATTAAAATACCATTGTAAAGTACATTTTGATTGCCCTGTTATTAAATCATATATATTATATGGTTTATTTAATAATAAAAAACGTTGCTATATCGCAACCCAAAAAATAATATTAAATCCCATTAACAAATTATATTTTCATAATCAACACAAAAGAATTTTTGATATAAAATTAGACTTAAGTTCTGGTTATCAAATCATTAATTTAAAAAAAGGCGGTCGTTGTCCATTTAAAAAAGTAGGTAATGTTTTATTACAAATTCAATTACAACATACACAACATATTGACTATATTGAATTTACAATTATGGGGCAAACGACAATAAAATATGATGCAATTTATTTAAAAATTATTGATAAATTAATTAATAATAATTCCCAGTATTATCCTCCAGATAATTTTTTACAAAAATGTTTACCAAATGATATTATAAATCTCGTAAAATTATATACTAATAATTATTCTGTATCTTTTACAAATCAATATCTTGGTTGTTTAAATTTTTCTGATAGATGTGAACATTTAGATATGAAAATTGTTTATAAAAAAAAAATTGATTTAATAATAGATACTAAAATTATATTTATACTTTGCAATTCAGTAAATTATATTCCAGATTATTCAGAAAAATATCCGCATAGTCATTATAAACCACAACACGAAGCTAATAAAATAATGTTTTGTAATAATTAAACATATTTTTATAATATTTTTATAATATTTCTCTCTAAATGCGTGCTCTTCTAAATCTAACTATAAATGATGGTATATTTATTCTAAAAGGATTTAATACATCTACCTCTTTAGAAACAAAGGAAATTATTAAAAATAATACTGATTTTAAAATATCAAAACTCGGTGATATTGTCATTTTTTTAGGATTTTTAACAAAATATAAAAATATTAAAGCAACTCTATTATATAAAGAATCAAAAAACGAAGATATACCATATGACAAAAATATAGATGTGAATTTTAAAACAATTTGTATTGAACAAAATTTATATTTAATATGTGTACATTTCAAAGAATCATGTCTTAATATGTTAAAATACCATTGTAAAGTACATTTTGATTTTCCTGTTATTAAATCATATACATTATATGGCTACTTAGATTATAAATATCAGAACTATATCACAAATCAAAAAATAATATTAAATCCTATTAACAAATTATATTTTCATAATCGACACGAAGGAATTCATAATATAAAATTAGACTTAAGTTCCGGTTCTCAAATCATTAATTTAAAAAAAGGGGGATGTTGTCCATTTAAAGGAGTCGGTGATGTTTTATTACAAATTCAATTACAACATACGAAATATATTAACTATATTGAATTCAATCTAATGGGACATATAATAAAATATGATGCAATTTATTTAAAAATTATTGATAAATTAATTAATAATAATTCCCAGTATTATCCCCCAGATAAATTTTTACAAAAATGTTTACCAAATGATATAATAAATCTCATAAAATTATATAATGATAATTATTCTGTATCTTTTACAAATCAATATCTCGGTTGTTTAAATTTTTCTAATAGATGTGGGCACTTAGATATGAAAATTGTTTATAAAAAAAAAATTGATTTAATAATTAATACTAAGATTATATTTATAATGTGTGATTCAGTCAATTATATTCCAGATTATTCAGAAGAATATCCTTATAGTCATACTAAACCACAACGCGAAACTAATAAAACTCTTTTTAATGTTTTTTAAAAATAAGAAGATTGTTTCGAAAAAAACAAATTAAACGTAAAAGACAAATAAAATCGATTTTATAGTTATTTATTTACTAATCCAATTCAGTACAACAAATTATGAATTATAAAGAAGAAATACTTTGTCAAAACTGTGGTTGTCTTGGACATAATAAGACTAATTGTTTACAATGTCAAAATTGTGGCAATAACGGTCACAAAACACTTGAATGTCAAATATGTCAAAAATGCGGTTCTAATGAACATAAAAAACAAGATTATTGTCCATTTTATCAAAATAGAGACGCTCACGATACATTTGGCGAATGTGGTAATAATTACCAAACAAATTTGTACGATAATGAAACTGATAAGTGGAATTATTTGTGCGATATTTGCCATGTCTATGGACATACAAAAAAACAATGTACATGGTGTCGTACATGTAATACTTTTGGTCATGGATATACATGGCATCCACATTGTTCATATTGTCGAAAGTGTAAAAGATTCGGACATAGCAAAAAAAATTGCTATTGGGATTACAAAACATTTTCTCTTGATTTAATTCCAATAAAAAATCGTAAAAATGTTGTAAAATGTCTAGATACTAATATAAAAATACCAGAAGTACTTTCGCAACTTATCGCAAAATTTACATACAATAAATAATTCAATATATTCAAGTCCAGTTATTTATAATAAAATGAATATATCTGGCAAATATATAAATATATATACATATTTTATAACCATAGGCATATAGTAAAATTATAAATGAAAGTTTATATTTTTTATACAGATTCCCATAAAATTTTATTAAACGATTTCTTTCTTCCAAGTATTAAAGATGAATATAATGCAGAATTAGATATTACAAAATTTGAACAAAAATGTCAAAGTGGGACATTAAATAGTGATGGTTGGATTGAAACAATGTATTTTAAAATTGATACAATATTAAAAGGGATTAACGAAAATATAAATAAACAAAATAATGTATTTATACATTCTGATATTGATATACAATTTTTTGGTAATTTTATAAAAGATTGTGAAAAAATTTTTTCACAATTAGATTGTGATATTCTCTTTCAAAAAGGAGGTAGAAGTATATGTATGGGATTTTTTATATGTAAAGCAAATCTTAAAACTGCTCAATTCTTTACTGATATTAAATCTAAAATGAGAGAAAATAGTAAAAATGATGAATATAATGCCAAAAAATTACTAAATATACCTCATAATTATTCTGAAAAAAGATTGAACAAACCTAATTTATTCAATAATATATATTCTATTACATGGAATTATTTACCATCTAATAAATATATTAATGGAACACACGTAGCAATATCTACTGCAAACGAAGAATTCAAAATACCACCAAAAACAACTATTATGCACCACGCAACTTGTACAATTGGTGTTGAAAATAAAATTAAACAATTAAAATATGTTAAAAATTATTTTAATAATTAAATTTTAATTCATCATATATATCCAAAAATTTTTTTCCATAAAGATATTTTTTCCTCCTCTTTTTCTTTCTCTTTCTTTTCTTTTTTCATTTTTTGATAATCGATTTCCATTTCTAAAAATTTGTTAATTAAAATATTAGATTGTTTTTTTTCTTCTTCATATTCTAAACATTTGTTTTTATAAAAACTCAAATCTTGACATAATACAAAATTATCAGATTCTATTTGTTTTAATTTATCAATATAATAATTTTTTTCATAAAAATATGTTCTTTCCTTTTGAAAAAAATCACAAAAATATGTTATATCTTCACATGTATTATGAAAATAATGTAATAATCTTGGATTTAAATTATTTTTATTATTTAATATTGCATCACAATCAACCCACTTTACATAACGTTCGATATTTGTTTGTTCTTCAATTAATCCATATTGTTTTAAATCGTCTTCTATTTTAATATTTTTTGAATCCAATACTGCTAATACATATTTTGCCTTCTTAATATAAAAAAATTGAACATCCTTAAAACATATCTGATTAATTTTATTTCCAATTAATTTATTACTTTCTTCATATAATTCTCTTATCATTGTGGAAAGAATAGTATCATCTTCAAATTCGACTTTACCACCAAAATCATCCCATCTATTTTTTAATGTATTATATTGTAATAAACATCTATTATTTTTGTAATCAATTATTAAAATACCAGCAGCAGTTATTACTCTTTTATTTACAATAAAATGAGGTCTTTTATTAAATGGTTTTCTATTCATAATTTTTATGCTTTATTTAATTATTAATTACCGTATTAATAATCAATTTTATTATTATTTTATTATTATAGTATATATAATTTATGAAAAGTAATAATAAATTCACAATTATGCAAGAAAAATATTATGATAGAGCAGGTAAATTTTGGTCTTTACAAAATAAAAATCCGGTTATCGGTAATTTTAATAAACATACATTATTTAATTATGAACATTATTTATTTAATAATATTAATACAATCAATCTGAAAGCATTAGATTTTGGCTGTGGACCTGGAAGAAATATTGTTAGATTTAATAAAATATTTAAACAAATTGACGGAGTTGATATTTCGCAAATATGTTTAGATAAATGTAAAATTTATCTAAATAGTGAATCAATTACTAATTCTAAACTTTATAAATGTAATGGTATTAATCTTGATAAAATATCATCATTACAATATGATATAATTGTTAGTACTATTACATTACAACATATTCCTGTATATGATATTAGATTCAATTACTTTAAAGAATTTTTTAGAATTCTTAAAAACAATGGATGGATATCTATTCAAATGGCATATGGAACTAGAAATACATATAAAACATGCAATTACTTTGAAAATTATATTGATGCAGAAAGCACTAATAGTTCTTGTGATGTATCTATTATAAATTCTAATTCTGTAAAAGATGATTTAGAAAAAATCGGATTTACTAATTTTTCTTATGAAATTATAGATTATATGCATAAAAGTGCTTGGAAAAAAGCCATTTTTTTCAAAGCACAAAAATTAACTTAGATTTTTGTAATAATTTTATCTACATTCATAATTCTTATAAATTTATAAAAAAGTCTTCATCTAAATAATAATCATAATATAATAATAAATTTTTCATAAATCTCATTGGAAATACTTTGTCCAATAATTTTTCAGAATCTTCACTATTAAACCAGACACAAACAAAAAATGGAAACATACATAAAGATGCTTTAAATTCCATTAAATATGTATTATAATCATAATCGTATCCACTTTCTATTAATAATCTGTAGTAATATTTTTCAGCAATTGTAACTAAATTTACATCAAATTTTATACTTTCTACTAATAAAAAAACTAAATCACTTACACCCTTATTTAAATGTATGTATTGCCAATCTAAAAAATATGGTTCTACACCATTTTTATAAAATATATTTGGACTTTTTACATCTCCATGACAAAAACTTAAAGGAAATTCTGATAATAAATCTAAAATTTTTGAAAAATTTTTATTTATATTTATTAAATTTTTTATATTCTTTTGCGCAATAAATATACTACTTTTTTCTAAAAATTTATTAAATCGATGCTTTACTAAACTCGCATAATATGTTATCTCTTTTACGGTTTTCAGTGGTTTCATTATATTTATTACTTCTTCTTTACTATTATAATAAAAAGTATGATGCATTTTATATATGTCATTTATCACCGTTAACAAAATATTTATATTTTTATTTAAATCTATATCAAATTTACCCGGATATTTAAAAAGATATTCTAACAAAATTCCAATCCTATCTTCAGTATTTATTATTCCATAATTTTTTGGAATTTTTATCATTGTAATTAAATTACTTATCTTTTCATAAAAATATGCCTCATTTTTATACATATTTAATTTTACAGCCGTTTTTGAAAGTTCATTATCCGTATTACTTATTTTTAAAATTATATCTTCTTTATTTCCATTTGTATATATTATTTTATAAGAATCAATATCACAAATATAACCGGTTTTTAAATTCTTATTATTATGACAAACTTTTTTTATTGGTAAATAAGATAATTTTTCTTCTATTAATTCACTATATTTACAATATGTATTCAATAAATTATTATTTAAAATATCTTTAATATCCAAACTATCATAATCTTTAAATTTAAATGTATCTAAATTTTTTATATCTTCAGATGAATTTTTATTATTTATTACACACACTTTATAAACATCTGTATTTTTAGCACTTATATAACCTGAAATATTATCTTCAAAAATTATACATTTACCTTTATTTAATTTTAATTCACTTATCGCTTTTTCATAAGGTTCTGGATGAGGTTTATGATTTAGACAATCATTCGCTGTTATTAAAAGATTTATATATTTGTCTAAACCTGTACTTTTTATTATATAATTTGCTGATAATCGATTACAACTTGTTACTATAGCTATTCTTCTATTTTTTATCCTTTCAAAAAATAACATTACATTTTTTAACAAAATTGGTTCTTCTAATTTTTTTAATAAATCTATAAAAATTTTATCTTTTGATTCTGAAATTTCTCTAATTTTCTTATCCGTTATTGTCGGAATTAAAAATTTTAAAAAATATACATCACTTCGCCCTTTTATAAAATTATTAAAAAATGACTCATCTATTAATAAATCATATTCTACTAATAAACTTTTCCAAACTTTTATATAAATTTTATCAGTATTTACTAATGTTCCATCTAAATCAAATAAAAATGAAAATTCAAAATTTTTTACTTGCTCTGGTGTACCTAAACTAAAATAATCTTTATTCAAAATCTCTCTGTAAGTAAATTTCTTATTATCATTTAACATGGTTTTTATCACTATTGAAGTATAAAATTCACCTTTTGTCCTAATATCTTCACGTATAATTTTAAAACAATAATCTGATAATTCGAAAAATGATTCAAAACCATAAGCACCAGTACAAGCCGAATCTGAAATCTTATTCTTTTCTATTATATCTAATAATTCCTCACCATCATATTTTATATATGAATATATTGGTTCTGAGATTGTATCATTAAAAACAAATACACAATTCTTCTTATTCCACAATGTTATTATATCTGTTGTATAAAAATTATCAGAATCTAAACATAATATTGGTCTATCAAATCTCTTTTTCATTTCAGAATAACTTATTGGATAACAAATATATTCAGATATCAAATTATGTAAAGATATGTAAAGAGTTTCAGCAGCACCTCGTGTTTCTTTTTCCAAAGGATAAAATTTAAATTTATAATTTGGATATTCTTTTACTAAAAAATTCTCTAATCCTATATATTCCTTAGAATATGGAATATATATAAAATCAATGTCTTTTGTATATTTTAAATTATCCAATAACCAACATATTATTGGGCGATTTGATACTTCTATCAAAGCTTTAGGAGTTTTATATCCAGCATCTTTAAATCTTTCCCCTTTACCTCCTAATGGAATTAATATTATCATTTATAATATATTTTTAATAAATATAATAATTATGCGCGTTGCTATTTGTCTTAGAGGTTTATGTTATGGAAAAACATTAAATTGGAAAGGAACATCCACTTTAGCAGATTATAAAAAAGGTTTTCAAAATATTTTTAAAAATATTGTTAAAAATAATCCACAAATTCAATTTGACTTCTTTTTACACGGATGGGTTTATGATAAATCTGTAATTAATAATATTATTAATGATTACAAACCATTAGCATATATTTTGGAAGACCAAATATTATTCAATCAATATCATAACTTTCAAAACTATAAAGAAATTTTAATTGAAAGATTTAAACATTTAAAAACAAATATTACATCTAATGTATCTATTAATTATAATAATTATTTCCAAAATATTTATTCTGTATCATATTCTACACAAAAAACAATTGAATTATTTGAAAATTATTCACAAAAAAATTCAATCCAATATGATTTCGTTATTTGTTCCAGATTTGATATTCAATTAACAAAACCTATTAATATTAATAATTTAAAAAAAAATAAATTCTATTTACTATCCCATAGATCTAATAGTCCTGTATTTTATGAAGATAATTTTCATATTTCTACACCTGATAAAATATCTGTTTTAAAAAATATGTATAACGATCTTAATAATATTTATCTAAAAAGTTCTGAATTTAAGATATTCTTTAACCACTATAATTCCAAAAAACACTTATATTCTGGCAAATTTGACCATGGAATGTATACTCTCCATATGATGTATGCTTGGTTTTTACATAAACAAAATATTAAATATAATGATATTGATATTCTCAATTGTGAAAGAATTATTTACAAATATCACAAATAATATTTTTCTATCTTTTCCATTACTTTTTTTTTAAAATCTTCTTCAATATCTTTTATTGTATTTTTTAATAATTCTTTATCATGTATTAATTCCAAAATACCTACTAATCGTGAATCATTTTCCCTTTTTACTATAAAATTTACCTCTGTACCAAATGCTAAACAAGGTAACATTACATGAACACGATTTGTTGTTACTAACTTCGCTTTAGCATATCCATCTAATAATTTCTCAGCAATCGGAATACGTTGTGTATAATCCATTAATCCATACTTATGTTTTTGATGTGTTATATATTTACCATCATCTTGAGAAACTATGTCGACATTATATTTTAGATTTCCCTTATCATTTTTATTAATATTATCTAATGTCAAAGTTAAACAACCGGAAAAATATGAATCTATACCCCTGTCTAATAAATACTTTTCTGTACTTCTATCCCTACAGCCAATCGGTTCATTCAGTTTATAATATGGAATATAACATTCATCTAACATATCCTTATTATTTATATGAAATGATATAAATATCGGTTTTATATTTGAGGATGGAGGCCAATCTATATTATTATTAAATAACTTTCTTTTTGGTAATTTCGTAAATTTACTACGCCCAATATCTGTTTCTACTTTGTGCATAAACCAACCATTCATTACACAAATTATATTTTTTATATTTTTATCCGTTTTACTAGAATTATCACGATTTATTGGTATCATATTTAAAATATATTTCGATTCTGGATTTATAATAAAATCATGTTGTGAAAATCTTTGTGGAAATTTCAAACTATGTAATTCAGACATTTTTTTTAACATTCCAATCATAGCTAATGTTTGAACATCATCTCCTATATTACTTGATATATACTGATAATCAAAAAAACCAAAATTTATATATATTTTTTCTTTATTCATTTTTATATAATATAGATTATATATTTATAAAATTGATTATATTTATAGTAAATATTGAAATCGATTTATTTACTATTTATTCAATTAATAAATCTTAGAATTTAATATAACTAAATATGACTGATATGACTAATACGACCGATATGACAAATTTAATCGATATGACAGATACGACTAATATGTTTGATATAACTAATATGACCGATATGAATAATATGACCGATTTAGAAACAGATACGGAAGAAATGTATTCCATGACTCCACCACGTCTGATTCGACAACCACATTCAGAATCTGTAGATATGACATATGCTAAATTTCGTATTGATACACTAGATAGTTTTAATAGAACTGGAATTGACCAATATGCTAGTTTTCTTCAACAAATGGATGAAGATGGCAAAGTTTTACGAGCACCTACCCCCATTTATTTTACTTGTGGAAAACATATGCTATATCCCGGAGTTACGGCTTTGCCATTTAAATTAAATTAAATTAAATTAAATTAAATTAAATTAAATTAAATTAAATTAAATTAAATTATTTTTTGGACTTAATTTCTTTCATCCGATACATTTTCATTATTTTTTGTAAAATTAGCAAAATATATTATTACATCTGTTCCAATACCCTCCATTGGAATAATTTTTATATCACCACCAAAATAACGTATATATATTTGAGATAATCCCAGTCCATGCCCAAATCCAGATAAATTTGTACCTTGCTCACTTGTTGTATAAAAAAAACTATAAATATTATCTAATATTTTTCTATCAAAACTACCACCTTTGTCTGAAATCTTTATTATATAATCATCTTTTCCAAAACTATCCTCAATCGTTATTACACTATTACTTATATTATTCTCCATCGAAGCTCTAAAAGCATTTTTTAAAATTTCAAATACTATATAATAAAAATGCTTTGATATATATGGCATTGTAAAATCCTCATTCATTTGGATATTCACTTTAGGTAAATTATAACCTATTCCTTGAAAATTACTATATTGCTCTATACAAATTCTTTCAATATTTAATACAGCATCATTCACTATACCATAAGGTGTACACTTATTATCTATTATACCATTTGGTTCTTTACCATCTCCCAATTGTTTTAAAATCCCCATATGTTGACCTAATAAAAAACGTATACCAATTCGTGAATAATAAAAATTTGTTAATATTTTGTCAATATTTTTTATATTTTTATCAAAATATCCATTTGGATATATTATCTCTTTTTTATAATCTTTTATAGCATTTGATACTCGTAATTCTATATCAGTATGTTCATCTTTTAATTTTGAAATTTCTTCTACATAATCTAAACAATTATCCCAATCCCAAACCTCAGAAGCTTTATATGAATATAATTTTTGAAAAGAATTCATATATAACTCATATATTTCTTGCATTGACGTATTTTTTGATAAATCATGAGGCAATTTATGTAAATCCTCTATCCGATGTGATAATCGAATCGGAATTTCTTTATGCAAAAATTTAGTATGAGAAATTATTTCACTCTGACCCATTTTACCATAATTACAAACATAGGATAATTTTAAAGGAATTGCCTTTATTCTCGACAATTCTTTAACTTTTGTCAACCAATATAACATTAACTATTGTATTATATACACATTTTAATCTTATTTACACTCTTACAAATTGTAAAACAAATATTTATGGACTTATTTCTTCTTTTAATATACTTTGTAATGATTTGTTGAAATATTTACAGACATCGCATTAAATAATTTCATCATATCACGAGCTGTACTTATTATAATATCATCTTCTAACTTTATTTTGGCAATACAATCACGAAATATTTTTAATGCACGATATTTACCAATTAGTGGAATTCGAAGACTAGCCCTTACCATCTTCACATCTACTACATTATTTAATCTCATTTTTAAATATTCACTCGTATCTAATACTAAATGATTATTTACTATTCTATATCCATCAAAATCATATGGTTGATAAACTTTGAAATCTATCTTACGCGTGTTATTCTTTCTCTGTTCGTTAATACGTGTAGCTAATTCTAAATAAAACGGAATAATACTTAAATAATCCTTTAATGCTACCATTATATTAAAATTGGAATATTTAACAGTATATTGAAATCTTGACAAATCTTGCCCAAAACGATCTTTTAAATTTTTATTTGTTAAACATAATTTATAAAAAATATCTTTATTACTTAATTCCTTTAATGTATCTATAATTTGTATTGACATTATTTATCACTTATATAATCTACCATATTTTCAATTTTAATTATATAAATATTTGATTTTATATATATTATAAAATGAAATATAATTGGAATAAATTCAAAACAATTGAAGATAAAAAAATTAAATATTCAGATATTATCGATCAATGTATTGTTAAATATATTATATATCCAATTTTACCTATTGTTGTAAATTTTAATCTTTCGGCAAACTTTATAACCACTTTATCCCTTATTTGTGGAATTACTTCAGTATTGGCTATACAACTTGATAATTATTTTTTAGGTAGCTTTCTCTTTTTATTAAGATATATTTTAGATTGCTTAGATGGATGTGTCGCTCGTTTGACAGATACTACTAGTTCATTTGGAGATATTTATGATCATTGTGTAGATTACTTTACTTTTATATTATTTTATATATCTTGTTTTACTCTGAATTTTTCACCAATATTTATGATAATTTTACATATATTACTTTTTTGCTCAATTTTACATTATACTTTAATATATCGCAAAATAAAAAAAGGCATTATCTATCGAATTACGTATTGGATACAAATTAACGAAAAATTAGAAAAATTATTTAAATTTACTAAACATACAGGCACTGGACTTTTCACCATTTTTTGTACTATTGGAATTTTACTACATTCATAATTATAATAACTATTTTCTATTTATATTAAATGTTTTGGTTTTAATTTAAAACTATAATTTTCAAACATTTTTAATTGCTTTCTCAAATTATCATCTAATGTACTAATATTACAAGCTACTAATTGAGCTCCATATTCCCAAAATTTCTTAGGATCATAATTATTTGACATACCACCACTTAAATTCCCGGCGGGATATATCCTCACTAATCCCCTCTCTGCTTGATTTTGCAATCGAGATAGAGATCTACTACTCATATCAGATGGTAAATTCTTTAAAAACTTTATTCTCATTTTATTTAGTTTAGAAGACCGTGGAATTTTACCTCCAGTTCTAACTATTACTTTTCCTAAAAATTCTTTTATTGGTTTATCACCAATATATTTATTATTTCCCCAATAAACTCTTTTTCCAAAATGATTTTCTATTATATCAGCAATCTTATTTGCTGTAATTGTATTTCCATGAAAATTACATTCCAAATCTAATATAATTGGATCATTTGTATTTATAAATGCATGAGCAGATAGTTTTTTTATAGTATCCCCGAAATCTAGTAAAGTTGTTGTAAATAAATCACCCGATTTATTGCTCTTACCATGAGCTATAACTGGCTCTTTACTTCTTAAATCTTTTTTAATATTATTTCTTTGATACATATCAAATTCAATCACTCTACAACCTAATTTTATTGCGACTATATACATATCTTTATGACTTATGTCTAAATTTTGCAAACATGGGCAATATGTATTATGACTAGTAAATACATAAAAATCCTTTATTTTATAATTTTTTATATTTTCTCCATCATGACCATCTTGATTTATTAATGGTTTTTGCTTTCTTGTGTATATTATTTCTCGAATTTCTTTTGTACATTCTCTAAAATCATTATCATGAGTTCCAAAAAAATTATATTTTATTCTTAGCCACCAATAAAACACACTTATTAATAATGATAATACAATAAATAATAATATCCAGAATTTTGCTGAATTAATTTGTTTAAATATTCCAAGTATTATATTCCATATAATTCCGAATGTATTTTCACCATACGTTAAAAATGTATTATGATTTATTATTAATTTATATATTATGATTATTAATATAAATATTATTATTGGAAAATAAAGATATAAATTACTTGTATTTTTAAAACCACCAGATATTATTTCAAATAATTTATTTATTTGATATTTTAAAGTATTTAAATCAAATCCTGTACCTAACGTAATTACTAATACATAAATTAAAAAAGCAACTACTAATGTTGCCAAAAATATATATGGAGAATAATTTGATAAATTTTCCCAAAAATTATTCCCTTGTTCTCTATTCACTATATTATTACCTTGTTCTGTATTCACTATATTATTCATTCTTACTCTGATGTATATATTTTATACATCAAAATAAAAATTGAAGATATATATAATAAATAATATATGGAAGATTATCTTAGTAATTTAGAATTAAGTGAAAAAGATTTATCATCATTTGTAAAAGATAATGAATTAAATCAAATACAATTATTTATTAATTCATTAAAACCAGGTGATATTTTGTATAATTATGAAAAAACTTTAAGACATTTATGTCAATTACCAAACAGAAATGTTCAAAAAGGTGACATTAAGTTAGTGAAAAGAGTAGATGGGATTATACAATTTGGGAAAACGAATGGTAAACGTGTAAAAGGTAGAAAAAATTCTTATTCTTGGAGTAAATTATGTATTAAATGTAGAATCTGGCGACCTGGCTATCCAGATAAATGTGGTAATAAAAATGTATATTGTAAAGCATGTGCAGTTAAAAATAATTGTTATAAAATACAACAAATTTGCATATTATGTAAAGAAAAAGGGGCAAGTCAAAAAGATGAACATGGAAAATCAAATATATATTGTGCTGATTGTTCTAAAGAACAAAAAACTTATCAAATACAAAATTTTTGTAAAATGTGTAATAAAATTTCTGGAGCATTTTCAGATGAATATGGTAATTTGAGAGTATACTGTAAAAATTGCGCTGTCAAAAAAAATTGTTATCAGAAACTTCAAATATGTATATTATGTAAGGAAAAATGTGCAAGTCAAAAAGATGAACATGGAAAATCAAATATGTATTGTACTTCTTGTTCAAAACAACGAGGATGTTATATAAAAATAAATCCTTGTATCAATTGCAATGAATTTCAAGCAAAATTCCCAGATGAGAATAATAATTCAAATATGTATTGTTCCTTGTGTGCCAAGATTAAAGATTGTTACAAAAAACCAAATCTTTGTAAACTTTGTAAAGTCATCAGTGCCCATTATCCAGATAAAAATAATAAACCAAAGCAACTATGTTCTAAGTGTTCAAAAGAGATAGGAACATATAAATTACAGAATCCTTGTAGAATTTGTAAAGTTATATATGCTCATTATCCAGATAAAAATAATAAACCAAAGCGACTATGTTCTAAGTGTTCAAAAGAGATAGGAGCATATAAATTACAAAATCCTTGTAAACTTTGTAAAGTTATCGGTGCCTATTATCCAGATAAAAATAATAAATCAAGGCAACTATGTTCTAAGTGTTCAAAAGAGATAGGAACATATAAACTACAGAATCCTTGTAGAATTTGTAAGAAGATAAATGGGACATTTCCAGATAAAGATGGTAAGAAATTCCAATATTGTAACAAATGTGCTCGAGAAAACAATTGTTACCAATTACAAAATCCTTGTCAAGAATGTTATGAAATAAGTGGTCATATTAAATGTGGTCATGTTAAAAAAAATAATGATGGAACATATACTGGTATTGAATTAAAATTATGTGTTGGTTGTGCAATTAAATTGAAGCTATATGATCCTGACAAAAATCAACATAAATCAGAAAAAAAATTTCGCAAAGAAATGAGAATGTTTGAAAAAGAAGAAAAAACTAATGAAAAATTTATTAATTTAGATTTTGAAAATACTATGTTTACAAACTGTATTGATAATGAAGAAATTTGTAAAAATAAATTTAGTTTAAGATTAGATGCTTTATTACAATATAGAGGAATTTATTGGTTGCTTGAAAATGACGAACATCAACATTCATACGAAGCACATTATCCATTAAGTTGTGAATTAGATAGAATGATGAAGGCAATTAATTTAATTAAATTACAAGGAATTACTGAACCAGTTGTATTCATTCGCTTTAATCCAGATGCTTATCATCATAATGGTAAATTAAAACAAATTTGTAAAGATAAAAGATTTCAAAAACTAAAAGAATTATTACGAACATATACTCCAACTCAAGATTTTGAAATACATTATATGTATTATGATACATCCGAAGATAGTTTAGAATTACAATCAAAAACCGAATGGGTAAATACATTAAATAATTTTGTTAGAATACATAAATAATAAAAATTGATTTTATTAGTTTCTATTAATAAATATTATTTCAATATGGCTGACATTGAAGAAATCGCAAATTGTGCAAACCTTCGTCCTAAAAAAGAGTACGAAATTAAAGATGAAAATTACGATAAATATGTAAATTTTATTAAAGATTTATGGAAAATTACATATGAAGATAATCGACACTTTAAATCAATTTTACAACAATGCCGAAGAAAATACAAAGTATCGCCTAAAATGTCGGATTTGTTATTTTTATATAGAAAATTGGTTATTAAACAAAATTTTAAAGAAAATTCTTCTTTAAAATTTTGCTTAACTACTAAAAAAGTTCGGAGATTGAGCGGTGTCATGGTTATTACTGTTTTAACCTCGCCATACCCAACTTATAAACTTCCAAATGGAAAAATTAAAAAACAACGATTTAGTTGTAAACATAACTGCTATTTTTGTCCGAATGAAAAAGGACAACCTCGTAGTTATTTGAAAAATGAACCAGCAGTATTAAGAGCAAATGCTAATGATTTTGATCCTATTAAACAATTTAACGATAGAGCTAATACCTATTACCACATAGGACATCCCGTTGATAAAATTGAATTACTCGTTTTAGGAGGGACCTGGTCGGAATATCCCCACGAATATCAAGAAGAATTCGTTAAAGATTTATTTTATGCAGCTAATGTATTTTATGATAATAATCCAAGAGAATCTCTTTCATTAATTGAAGAACAAAAATTTAATGAAACTGCAAAATGTAAAATTATTGGATTAACGCTTGAAACAAGACCAGATTCAATTACACCAGAAGAAATTAAACGATTTAGATATTACGGTTGTACACGTGTTCAGATAGGTATTCAACATACGAATGACGAGCTTTTAAGAATTATTAATCGAGGATGTTATTTAAAAGATACAATTCGAGCAATTAAATTGCTAAAGGATGCTTGTTATAAAATTGATATTCATCTTATGCCTGACCTACCATTTAGTACGCCAGAACTTGATAATGAAATGTTTGATATGGTACTTGAATCACCAGATTTGCAAATTGATCAGATTAAAGTATACCCGTGTGAAGTAGTTCCTTGGACGACAATTAAGAAATGGCACGATGAAGGAAAATATGAGTCATATGGTCAAGAAAAACTTATCGAAGTAATACTAAATTTTAAAAAAAAAGTTCATCCTTGGATAAGATTAAACAGAGTTATTAGAGATATTCCAAATGAATATATTTCAGGAGGAAATAATGTTACTAATCTTCGACAATATTTATTACAAATGTTAAAAGATAGAGGTGAAATATGTAAATGTATTCGTTGTAGAGAAGTTAAGGATAAAAAAATTGATCCAAATACTGCGAAATTAGTTGTTAGAACATATCCAGCTTCTGATGGTACAGAATATTTTATAAGTTTTGAAACATCTGATGAAAAAACAATCTTTGGATTTGTAAGATTAAGATTAGTTAAAAATTCATCTGTTGATTTCATTTCAGAAATTAAAAATGCTGCTCTCATTAGAGAACTGCATGTATATGGAAACATGAACCCTACTTTTAAATTCAAAAATGATGATTCAAAGATTCAACACGCAGGATTTGGAAAACGACTAATGAAAAAAGCTGAAGAAATTGCTTATTCACAAGGTTATAAAAAAATTGTTGTTATATCTGGAATTGGTGTTAAAAATTATTATCGTAAATTAGGCTATGAAAGTCAAGGAACTTATATGGTTAAAAATTTTAAAAATATGAATAGATATTTCTTTTTTATATTTATTATTATTTTTTCTATTATTTTCAAAATTTTTTGTTCTATTTAATAAAATTGATTTTAATTAAATTAAATTAAATTTAATTTATAACTATGAAAAATAAAACAATGTTATATAAAATTTTACAATTATTATTTATAATATACATTATAATAATTGATATTGAAGCAAATTCTGATTGTGACAAACATTTTAGATATTGTGTAGAAGATATTACAAATAAGAATTCTCCACATATTCAATGTGGTACTCTTGTTCACATCAATAATCAAACTTTTACTTGTTCGTGTTCTTCTACAAGTTGTTCATCTGTTAATAAATGTGATACTATTTATCAATTAGATGAAGAATGTCAAAAACGATACGATACAACTGCAAATGACTATATTGTACCATTTGGAATTATTATTTTTCTCGCATTCGTTTGTTCTTGTACTAGAAGAAATCTAACTAATAGATATGAATATGAAAATAGATATGAAAATGAAAATGAAAATGAAAATGAAAATAATTCTCATCAAGTATTAGAAATTACTACATATACATTAGATGATATTGAATTTATCGATAATAATGAAATTATTGAAAATCAAGAATGTGTTATTTGTTTAGATGAATTAAAACAAAACGAGCAGGAAGAAAAAACAATAGCAAAATTAAAATGTGAACATTTGTTTCATAAAAAATGTATATTTAATTGGTTTGATACAAAACCAGATTGCCCTATATGTAGAGGCAGTGTTGTAATTGATGAAGAAACTGTTGAAATTCCTATTTAAAAAAATATTTCAAGTCCCGAATTAAAGTGATAAATTTAATTCAATGATATTTTTGATATAATTGAATTAAATTAAATTTATATAATATAAGTTATTTATATTATATATTAAGTAAATTATGAGTTTCACAATTACTAAAATTAAAATACTTAATTTTTTTAATAAACCACCAACTAATAATGTTAAGATTGGAATAGAACTTGTTCGCTCCGGATTTCAATTTACATTATGGCAAAAATCTTTACAAGAACTTATTAGATTATGGCATAATGGACATTTTTTATCATATAATAATGAAATCAGTGACAAAATGACCTTCTATTTTAAATTACAAACCGGTTTTGATATACTTGATTTTCTTTATGCATGTTGGAAAGATAAAAGTGATATAACTACTCTTATACACCACTCATTAATCATATTTTTATGTTCATATTATGGATTGAGGAAAAAACTGGCAGAAGGTATTATGATATTAGGAGCCATGTCGAACCAATTATCTGGTATTGGATTTAATACTTTTAAAATATTAGCACTCACTAAACAACATAAATATACTAAAAAATTATTTACAGGCACTTCAATTCTTGTATTATTATCTCAAATTTTTTATAGAATACCAGTTCTTTTCTATATTGGCACATATTCTATCAAATACACCAAAGATAAAAAAACTATGAACAAATGGATATTCTTTATTCTATTACAATTATACAATGAATATGATTGGATAAAATGGTCTATTGGATTATTTGGATTTAAACAAAATAAATTTATTAATCATAAATCATTGTTTTTGTTTTCGATTCTATTTTCTTATCTTTCTGCCAAAAAATTTTACACTAAATTAGAAAATTATAAACAAATTCATATCAAACAACAAAATGATAAATTAATTTGTCTTTAAACTTACAAATTATAAGAGATTGTAATTCATCACAAATATAAATTATTTTTACTATTTTTTAAGACGGCTCAGTTGTGTCCCAAATAAAAACAGCCAAAAGTCGCCATTTGGGACATTACTGAAACCGATTAAAAAAAGCCCGTTTTTGACCCTTTTCATTTTAAAAAGTAAGACTGGTCAGTCTTGACCCAAATGCA
>Ga0066376_10000824_pt1 | contig 29529 bp, 23 predicted proteins | sample Knorr_S15_td_Bot_FD_77009 | JGI IMG/M metagenome (GOLD analysis project Ga0066376, IMG submission 77009) | Marine microbial communities from Southern Atlantic Ocean transect - Knorr_S15_td_Bottom_ad_5009_LV_A | ecosystem: Environmental > Aquatic > Marine > Oceanic | place: Southern Atlantic... | reverse complement strand
TCGCGTACGATCGTCGGGCAGGAAGCTGGCGCGGCCGCTCACGACGGTATTGGCGTGCCGGTTGTTGAACTCGAGGATGCCGTCCGTCTGCGAGCGCAGTAGCGAGAAGCTGTATGCCGCGCGACCGGTTCCAGCCGCCGCCTCGGCAGACCAATCGCGTCGTCCGAATGAGCCTAGGCGGGTGGAAACGGTGCCGCGCATCGGGCCGCGCCCCATGGATGTGATCACGTGGATGACACCGGCCACGGCGTCGGATCCGTGCAACGCGCTGGCGGGGCCTCGCACGATTTCGATCCTCTCCACGTTCGAAAGCGTCAGCCCGGAGACATCGAACGAGCCACCTGGCTGGTTCACCTGCACCCCGTCGATGAGGAAGAGCACATAGTCACTCTCCCCCCCTCGCAGGAACACCGACGTCGCCGCGCCGAACGAGCCACTTTGAACGACGCTCAGGCCGGACACGTGGCGGAGCGCGTCCTGGACCGTGGCCAGACCACGAGCGCGAAGCTCGGCACCTTCGAGTACGGTGACGTTGGAAGAGGTCGCCGATGCCGCACGCGGCGTCGGGCTCGTCGTAACCACCAGACCGTCGAGCGAAAACGCACGGTCCTGAGCGACGAGCGAAAAAGGGCTCAGCAGAACAGCGAGCACGAATAGGAAAAGAATAGCGCGGGCCATGGCCCACCCCCCGCTCGGAGATGTTGGCAAGGACGGGTGGATCAGGTCTCCTGGCTCGAGGCCGACTGCTCGCCTTCCCAGGGGTTTCTCCCCAGTGGCTCTGGTGAACAGACGTTCCGATCAGACCACTTCTAGATCGGACCTCTCACAGTGGCGGGGCCGCGCCGGAGTCTCACCGGCTTCCGATATGGCCCACCCGTATTTTCGATGACGAGAGTATACCGCAACCGACCCGGCCCAGCAAAGCAGATCCGGGAATCGCGCAGCCTATGCGCCGGAGGGCTTCATCCGTCTCGAACGAGGCCGTACCTCTCGATCTTCTTGTAGAGATTCGAGCGCGGCATCTCGATCCGCCGCGCAGTCTCGGCCACGTTCCAATCGTTCTCGCGCAGCTTCTGAACGATATAAGCCCGCTCGGCGCTCTCTTTGAACGCGGCGAAGGTCTCGAGGCCGAGAATCTCCCCACCCATCGCGTTGCCCCCCCCCCTGGCGGGCGCCAAGAGATCGACGTCGTCCGGCCCCACTTCGTGAGATCCCGACAGAATGAGCAGACGCTCAACGGTATTCCTGAGCTCTCGCACATTGCCCGGCCACGAAAGGGCTTGAAGCCGCTCCACAGCGGCCCCGGAAAAGTGCTTCGTCAACACGCCCCGCCCGTTCGCCATCTTCTCGCAAAAGTGGCCCACCAGCATGGGAATGTCGTCCCTACGTTCGCGCAGCGGTGGAATGCGAATCGGAACGACGTTCAGTCGATAGAACAGGTCCTCTCGGAAAGCGCCGTCTTCGATCTCCTGCTCGAGGTCCTTGTTCGTCGCAGCGATCACCCGCACATCCACGACAATCTGCTTCGAGCCTCCGACGCGCGTGAGCACGCCCTGCTCGAGCACGCGGAGGACCTTCGCCTGGGCCTCCAGCGACATGTCTCCTATTTCATCGAGAAATATGGTGCCGCCGTCGGCCTGCTCGAACTTGCCGGTGCGATCGGCGACCGCGCCGGTGAACGATCCTTTCATGTGCCCGAAGAGGGCCGACTCGATCAGTTCCGAAGGAATCGCAGCACAGTTGACCTCCACGAAGGCCTGCTCGGCTCGAGAGGAAAGCCGGTGGATCGCGCGCGCGACGAGTTCCTTGCCGGTCCCATTCTCACCGGTAACGAGGACCCGCGCTTCGGTCGGAGCGACTTTCTCGACACGCTCGAGTACCTGGCGCACTTGGTAGGAGGTGCCGACGATCTCGTACCGGCTCTCGACCTGGCTCTTGAGGTCCGCGATGCTCTCGGTGAGGCCCTTGAGCTCCAGGGCCCGTTCGACGGTGACCAATAGGCGGTCGGTGTCCAGCGGCTTTTCGAGGAATTCGTACGCGCCCCGCCGGGTCGCCTCCACGGCCGTAGCGATCGTTCCGTGGCCCGAGATCATCACGACCAGAGAACCGGGGGACTCGGTCCGGAGGCGCTCCAGCACATCCAAGCCGTCCATGCCCGGCATCTTCACGTCCAAGAAGATCACGTCCGGATGAAACGCGGCGGCCGCGAGGATCGCGTCGGGCCCGTCCTCCGCGGAACGCACATCGTGTCCCTCGTACTCGAAGACCTGAACGAGCGCCTCCCGGATCCCTTTTTCGTCGTCGACGACCAACAATCTCGCCACTACTGCGACCCCTCTCGCTCGTTGGCGAGCATCACCAGGCTGTCCCTTTGCACGAACACCGATCGCAGACCGTCCGGCATCGGAACCTCAATCGCATCGTCGGGAAGGCTCTCAGGCCGATCCCGCCCGAGCGCCTCGAGCACATCGGCGATCAGGCGCCCAGGAATGGGAATCTTCGCCGCCTGCAGTCGATCCACGAGTAGAGCCAGATGACTCTGGTCCAGAGGCACGAGCGAGCCCCGGATCTCCATCAAGATCGTATCCGGAAGAAAGCCGATCACCCGTTCCAGGTGGGGCAAGTCCGGGAAAGACTCCACCGCGAGCCGGGCCGCGAGGTGTACGCGCCCGTCCTTCAACTCGACCGTGGGCTCGGATATGCCACGCGGGATGATCCCGGGCAGCGCATACCGGACGACGGCGGACAATTCGTTCCCACCGAGCATGAGACGGTCACCGGCTTCCCCTGCCAGGAACTGTTCGAAAAGGTCCAACGTCTGCTCTGCCAACTCGGGGGTGGGCTGTGGTTTCGGCGACGTCGGCGTCGCGGGGTCGATCCCGAGCGCTCGCTCGATGCCCGGGAAGACCGCAGGACCCCAGCGAAAGCCGGCGTAGGCGACGAGTACCAGAAGAAAGGCGAAGAGAGTTCTTTTCATCTGCGTGCTCCGGACCTCACGTAGCGAGTTTTGCGCTGGAAACGATGCTGTACCTGGCACCGTCCTTGGACAGATGGCTTCGCATCAGGTCGATGGTCCGCACCTTCACCTCCGTGCTGAACTCCATGTCGGCGACGAGAGCATCAAGTCCACGAAACGCCCCGGCGCCACCTCGGTCATCGGCCCTACCCAGCGTGATATGTGGATGGAACGCGCGGGTCTCGGCCTCGAATCCGCAGTCGGCAAGCGACCACTCGAGATCCTGCTTGAGGCACCGGAGCGCCGCGGTCGCGCCCACACCGAGCCAGAGCTCGCGGGGTCGACGGATCGTAGGGAACGCCCCGAAGCCGCCGAACTCGGTGGCGAATGTCGCGGTCCCGCCGGCCACCTTCGTCATCGCCGACTCTATGGCGGGCACGTCGTCGGGCCGGACCTCGCCCAAGAACTTGAGTGTCATGTGGTAGTTCTCGAGGTCGACCCATCGAACTGGCAGGTCCTCCTCCCGAAGCACGCGCGCGGCTCGATGGATCCGCTGGCGCTGCTTCTTCGGGAAGGTGAGGCCAATGAAGAGCCGCATCGTCTCTCGATTCCTGGAGTGAACTATTGCGCGAGAACTCGAGCGGCTGTCACTGCGGCGATCGCCTCGACGGCGGCGTCCACGTCCTTCTCCGTGGTTGACCAACCGACCGAAACCCGCAGAGCGCCCCGTCCCGAAGTGTCCAAGATATCATGGGTGTTGGGGGTACCGTGATAACCTGCGCTACACATGACACCCCACTCACGGTCCAGTCGATCCGCAACATACCGCGGGTCGAGCAGGCCGGTGTCCACCGCTACGAGACCCCACCGTCGGGTCGAAGTAGAGGCGCCTCACTCCGACCGGTCCACCAGCAACCTCTGGGTGGGGTACGCGAACTCGATGCTCGGCGACCCGGCGAAGGCCTCCAGGATGCGCTCCCAGAGTGCCTCAGCGCTACCGCGACGCTGCCTCGGACGGCAGAGGTAGCGGATGGTGAACAACACACCGGCGTCCTCGACCGAAGTGTACACGACCGGCGTCAATGTCGGGTAATGGATCAAGAGTCGCCTGTCGCGCTCGGCGTTCGGCCCGCTCGCCTCCGCAACAACTTCCTCCGTGAGCTCGATCGCCAGATCCGTGAGTAGCTTCTTGGCATGCTGCCAGTCGCTTTCGAATGTCACGCGCACCGGCAACTCGTTCCGCAGGTACCCCAATCCGGACGTGTAGTTGGCCAACGGCTCCCTGAAGATCCAGGCATTGGGAATGTGAACCACGCGCCCGGTGCTCTGGTCGGCCTCCACCCAGTTGCCGATCTCCATGATGGCGAACTGGAACATCCCGCGATCGACGACGTCACCGCGTGTGGCCCGATCTGAATGCGATCCCCTGCATCGAAAGGCCGCCGCGCCAGGATGAACACCCATCCTGCCAAGTCCGCCACGACGTCCTTGAGCGCGATCGCCAGGCCCGCGGAGAGCAGCCCCAAGAAGGTTCCCAGGGAACGGAGCGCGGTGAACCAGACCAAGATCAGCACGAGCAAAGCCAGCGCCAACGCCACGTCGCGCGTGACCTTGTTCCACCGGTATTGCACCGCCGAGTCCAGGACACGCTTACGCACCACCCGGAGCAGCGCCCAACGCACCAGACCAATCAGCACGACTCCTAGAACCGTGATCAGGATCTGGAGCTGAGTCTCCGTCGCGAGGCCGGTGAGCAGGTCGCCGAGGCCAGAGGCCGCGCCCGAGTCCTGTTGCATGATGCCCGCGGCGCGGGCGAAAGCGTGTATTGCTGGACTCATCGATTATCCGCCTGCTGCGTCCCCGCGCCCGTCGTTATCAAGACCACCGCACCGAGGATGATGGCCGCCGCGCCCAACGAACGGAAGGTCAGGGGCTCGTCCGCGAGAGCCCATCCCAAGAACATCGCTACCACAGGATTCACGTAGGCGTAGGTGGTGGGCTTCGAAGAGGACACCTCGGACAACAGCCACATGTACGCCGCGTACCCCACCATCGCCCCGAATGTGATGAGATACACCAGGGCGAGCGCCGACTTCAACGTTACCGCGCCCACGTCGAACGAAAAGGGCTCGGCGGCCAAGACGGACATCAGGAGGAGGATGCCTCCCCCGGCCAGCATCTGCATGCTCACCAGGAGACCTGGGCGCGGGAGGCCCGTCGCATGCTTGGAGTAGATGGATCCCACGGACCAGGAGACTCCGCCCGCGAGGACGAGCACTGCTCCGAACGCCTCCCGAGCCCCACCAGCTCCGACCCCGGGGGAGCCCCCGAGGAGCGCAATCCCGGCGAAGCCCACGACGACACCAGCGGTAGAGCGCGCTGGGGCGCACGCGGGCTCCGAAGAGCCAATCGACCAGAACGATCCAGAGCGGCACCGACCCCACCAACAGAGCGGCCAGGCCCGACGGAACCCATTGCACCGCGACCACGACCGCTCCGTTCCCGCCGGCGAGCAGCAGACCGCCGGAGATCGCGGCGATCCTCCACTGCGCAACGGTCGGGCGCTCCGGGGCCCGAGTGCCATACCACGCGTAGAGCACGGCCCCGGCGGTGAGAAAACGCACCGCGGCCAGCAGCAAGGGGGGAATGGTCTCAACCGACCACCGAAGCGCGAGGTAGGTGGAGCCCCAGATCACGTAGACCGATACCGGGGCGGCTACGATCGCGATCGAGCTCGCCGGGGAGCGGGGGCTGTCAGCGGACATGGCCGGAAAGCTCACCGAAGCGCGGGGGGCTTTCAACGCGCCGCAGGCCAGGCACCGGACGATCAGCCCCTCATGCGATCCAGGTATCGATACTGGAGCGCTTCCCCGGCGTCACGGCATCGAATCTCCTCGACCCCGTCGAGGTCCGCGATCGTACGGGCCACCTTCAGGATTCGGTGGTAGGACCGAGCAGAGAGGCCGACTCGATCGACCGCACGCTGCAGCAGCTGGGCCACGGCCCGGCTCGGACGGCACCAGCGCCGCAGCTCCATCGGCCGCATCTGCCCATTCGCATGCACGGATTCAATGCCCTGGAAGCGAGCTTCCTGGAGGCGTCGAGCCCTCGAGACGCGCTCTTTGATCTGGGCGCTGCTCGACCCCTCACCCTCGCCCGACAGGTGCTCGAAAGGCACCGGCGGGACCTGGAGGTGGAGGTCGATTCGGTCGATGAGCGGCCCTGAGACCCGTCCCATGTACCGCTGAACCGCAGTGGAGTCGCAGAGGCAGCGATCGGTCCCGTCGCCCCACAATCCGCAGGGACAGGGGTTCATTGCCGCCACCAGCAAGATCCTGGCGGGGAAATGGACGGACGAATGAGCCCTGGAGAGATGGATGACACCGGCTTCCAGCGGCTGCCTGAGTACATCCAGCACGTGTCGGCGAAACTCGGCCAGCTCGTCCAGGAAGAGCACGCCGTTGTGCGCGAGACTGACCTCGCCGGGCCGGATCGGAGCCCCCCTGCCGACCAGGCCCGCGTCGCTGACGGTGTGATGCGGGGCCCGAAAAGGACGCCGCGATACCAGTGGGGTGCCACTGCCCAGAGTGCCCGCCACCGAGTGAACCCGGGTGGCCTCCAGTGCTTCGGGCACCGTGAGCGGCGGCAGAATTCCAGCGAGCCTGCGAGCGAGCATGGTCTTCCCAGATCCGGGCGGTCCGAGGAAGAGCACGTTGTGCGAGCCGGCGGCGGCGATCTCCAAGACGCGCTTCGCAACCGCTTGGCCTCGCACGTCACGCATGTCGAGGCCGTCCCAAACGCTCTCGCTCAAAAGCGCCAGCGGATCGACCGTGCCTTTCTCGAGGAGCCGGCCTCCACTGAAGTGAGCGACGACGTCACCGAGCGTGGCGGCGCCGAGCACGGTGACGCCGGGCACGACACTCGCCTCCCGATCGTTTGCCGAGGGCAGCACCAGAGTGTGCATACCCGCAGCGGCGCACTCGGCCGCGATGGGGAGCGCGCCCCGAATGGACCTGAGGGATCCGTCGAGCCCCAGTTCTCCCAGAAAGGCGCACCCGCGCAGCGACTTTTGCTCGAGCTGCCCCCCGGCTGCGAGCAATCCCACCGCGATCGGGAGATCGAAAGCCGTTCCCTCCTTGCGCACATCGCCTGGCGCCAGATTCACGGTGATGCGGTGGGAGGGCAGTGTGAAGCCCGAATTTCGAAGCGCCGCGGCGACCCTGTCGCGGCTTTCGCGCACTGCCCCGTGCGGCAATCCGACGACGGTGAAGGCCGGCAGGCCTGAACTCAGGTTCACCTCGACCCGCACCAGAAACGACTCTACGCCCCGCAGGGCGGCGGTATGGACATGTGCGAGCATGCTTCAGGCTCGCCTCAAGCCCGGGACCGAGGCATGGCCGAATCGGCCTCGCCGCTGCGTGATCGTCGGCTTGTGTCACCCCATACGGCCTCGTACCATGTGGTCGCTTGACCGTCACGAAACAACGCTCGGGCCCCTCCTGAACCCGCGTGGAGAGTGCATGAAGGTCGCCGTCCTGAAGGAAACGCGTCTCGGAGAGCGCAGGGTCGCCCTGGTCCCCATGGGCGTGAAGTCGCTTCTGAAGGCGGGACTAGACGTGACCGTTCAGGCCGGGGCAGGCTTGGCCGCGAGCATCTCGGACCAGGAGTACGAAGAGGCGGGCGCCACCGTGGCCGCGACCGCCGCCGATGCGCTCCGGGATGCGGGCATGGTGCTCTCCGTGAACGCCCCGTCGCTAGAGGACGTGGCGGGAATGTCCGAAGGCACCATCCTGGTGTCGTTCCTGACTCCGCTCACGCACACAGAACTCGTGCGCGCGCTCGCGGAAGCGAAGATCACGGGAATCGCCATGGAACTGGTCCCTCGCATCACGCGTGCCCAGTCCATGGACGCCCTCTCCTCGCAGGCCACCGTGGCCGGTTACAAAGCGGTACTCTTGGCCGCCGACCATCTGCCGAAGTTCCTCCCGATGCTCACGACCGCGGCGGGAACGATCCGGCCCGCGAAGGCGCTCATCCTCGGAGCGGGGGTTGCCGGACTTCAGGCGATCGCGACCGCAAGGCGGCTCGGAGCCGTGGTTCTGGCGTTCGACGTTCGGCCAGCGGTCAAGGAGCAGGTCGAGAGTCTGGGTGCATCCTTCCTGGAGGCCGACGCGGAAGTCGCGGCCGAGGGTGAGGGTGAGGGCGGGTACGCCAAAGAACTCTCGGCAGACCAACACGAGAAAGAACTGACGCTGCTCGCCGGCGCCATCGCCGATTGCGACATCGTCATCACGACGGCTCAGATCCCGGGCCGCACCGCGCCTCTATTGGTCACGGAAGAGATGGTCGAGTCCATGCGCCCGGGGTCGGTAATCGTCGACCTCGCTTCCGAGAGCGGGGGCAATTGTGCGCTCACCAAGAGCGGCGCGACGGTCTTGGCACACGGCGTCCAGATCCTCGGGCCGGTGAACCTTGCAGCCGGGATTCCCGTGCACGCGAGCCAGATGTATTCGAAGAACATCGTCACGTTGATCAGCGAGTTCATCGGCGAGGAAGGCCGGGTCGAACTCGACATGGAGAACGACGTGGTGGGCCCCTCCACCGTCACGCACGATGGGCAGGTCACGAACGAGCGCGTGCAAAACGCTCTGTCTGCGTCGTGACGCGCAACGGAATCGCGCAGAAAAACCGATGGGAGAACCGATGGGCGAGTTGATGATTGGATTGTATGTGTTCGTCCTTGCGGCGCTGGCCGGTCGCGAGGTCATCACCAAGGTGCCTCCCACGCTGCACACCCCGCTCATGTCGGGCGCTAATGCGATCTCCGGCATCGCGATCGTCGGCGCGATCGTGGTCGCCGGCCGCGCCGACGGTACGACACAGATGGTGCTCGGAGTCGCGGCAATCACCATGGCGACGATCAACGTGATCGGGGGCTTCATGGTCACGGATCGCATGCTCAGCATGTTCAGGAAGAGGTAGTCCGACATGAATGCAGACCTCTTGGTCGAACTGACCTACCTGCTCTCGGCAATCCTCTTCGTGGTGGGCTTGAAGCAGCTCCAGTCGCCGGCCACCGCGCGCGGAGGGAACGCGCTCGCGTCCTTCGCGATGCTTCTCGCGATCGTCGCCACCCTCGTGGATACCGACATCCTCGGCTGGACCGGGATCCTCGTGGGCGTAGCGATCGGTGGGATCGTCGGGGGTGTGGCGGCGCGGAAGGTCGAAATGACATCGATGCCCGAAATGGTGGGCGTGTTCAACGCGTTCGGCGGTGGCGCCTCCGCGCTCGTGGCCGTGGCAGAGTTCCTGAACCTGCCCTCGGTGGGATTGAGCACGGCAGGCGTCTCGATGCTGCTCGGGACGGTGATCGGGGGCGTGACTTTTTCGGGGTCGTTCATCGCGTTCGCCAAGCTGAAGGGCATCCTCACTGGGAATCCCATCACGTTCCCGGGCCAAGACGCAACGAATGGCTTGCTCGTGGTGGGCACACTCGTGCTCGGTGCCATGATCCTCGGCGTCTTCGGGGGTCAGGATCCGACCACGCTCTTCTACGCGTTCTGCGGCATCTCGCTGCTGCTCGGTATCCTGCTGGTGATTCCGATCGGTGGCTCCGACATGCCCGTCGTCATTTCGCTGCTGAACTCCTATTCGGGATTGGCGGCGAGCGCGGCGGGGTTCGTAATCGGCAACATGGTTCTGATCATCGCGGGCGCCCTGGTGGGAGCCTCCGGACTCATTCTTACGCAGCTCATGTGTAAGGGCATGAACCGCTCGCTCGCCAACGTCGTGTTCGGCGGCTTCGGTGGCACCGCGGGAATCGATCGCGCGCAGATCGGCCAGCGACCCGTGATGCGCGCGGACGCCGAGGCAGTCGCGGCGGAACTCGGATACGTGAATTCTGTGGTCGTCGTGCCGGGGTACGGGCTGGCGGTCGCGCAGGCCCAGCACGAGCTGCGGAAGGTCGGCGACCTGTTGGAAGCCCGGGGCGTCGACGTGAAGTACGCGATCCACCCGGTCGCCGGCCGCATGCCCGGCCACATGAACGTGCTGCTCGCGGAAGCGGACGTCAGTTACGACAAGCTCTACGATCTCGACGAGATCAACGACGACTTCTCTAGGACGGACGCGGTGCTCATCGTGGGCGCGAACGACGTCGTGAACCCCGCCTCTCGCGACCCAAAGTCGGTCATCGCCGGCATGCCGATTCTCGACGTCGACAGGGCACGTCGTGTCATCGTCATGAAGCGGAGTCTCTCTCCGGGCTTCGCCGGGATCGACAACGACCTGTTCTATGCGGACAACACATTGATGTTCTTCGGCGACGCCAAGGACTCGATGGGAGACCTGGTGCGCGAGATCCGCGAACTGGCGTAGAGCCCAGGAACGCTTGGTGGTCGCGCGCCTAGTCTGATGCGGCTCCGCCCTCTTCGGCGGCCGCCTCCTGGAGTAATTGCCACGCGCGCAACACGCGCGCGGGCGTCGTGCGTAGATTGCCGATCGAGAGCCTGACCGCGACCCGGCCAGCGAGTGCTGTGTGCGTGAGGAAGACCTCCCCTGAGCGATTCACACGCTCGATGATTCGCAGGTTGGTGGCATCGGCCTGTTGCCCCTCTCTCCCGCTCGGCGTGAACGCGAAGGCGACGGTGGCCAGTGGCGTCGGAGCTACCCGTGTCCAGTCCGGAGCCGCATCGATCCAGGCTGCGAACTCGGTCGCCATCGCGACGTGCGCACGCAAACGCTCCACGATGCCCTGACGCCCGAACGCACGCAGAACGAACCAGAGCTTGAGGGACCGGAAGCGACGCCCCAGTGAGACCCCGTAGTCCATCAGGTTGCGCCCCTCGACATCTGCCGGGCCGGCCGGCGGGGTCAGATACTCGGGAACGATCGAGAAGGCACGCACGAGGCGCTCGCTTCGCCGGCAGTACAGCACCGAGCAATCGACCGGCGTGAACAGCCACTTGTGCGGGTTCACCACGATGGAATCCGCCAGCTCCCAGCCCGCCAGCAATGGTCTGAGCTCCGGCACGATGGCCGCAGGGCCCGCATACGCGGCATCCACGTGCAGCCAGAGTTCGAACTCCCGCGCGACCGCGGCGATCTCGCTCACCGGATCGATCGAACTGCTCGAGGTCGTTCCCAGTGTCGCCACCACCGCGACCGGGCGAATGCCGGCCGCCAGGTCCTGCTCGATTGCGTCGCGCAGCGCGTCCGGCTTCATGCGAAACTCGGAGTCGCTCGCGATCGCGCGATACCCCTCCTGGCCGAAACTCAGGGTCAGCACAGCCTTCTCGATGGAGGAGTGCGTCTGGTCGGAGGCATACACCCGCCCCGCCGGAAGGCCGAAGAGTCCCCGCCGATGGGCGTCGGGGTACGCCATGTCACGAGCCGCCGCGAGCGCATAGAGCGACGACGAGGAGGCCGTGTCGTTGATGACACCCTCGAACCCGGCGGGCAGGCCCAGAAGCTGACGCAACCAGTCCGTCGTCACGTCCTCGAGTTCGGTCGCGGCGGGCGAGCTGCGCCACACCATGGCGTTCACATTCAGCGCGGCGGCGAGCATCTCCCCGAGGATACCAGGCGCCGAACCCGTGGTCGCGTAGTAGCCAAAGAAGCCCGGGTGATTCCAGTGCGTCAGGCCGGGGACCACGATCTCCCGAAAGTCGGACAGCGCCTCCTCGAGCGGTTCCCCGACTTCCGGCGGCTCCGCAGGCAAAGCCGCTCTTACGTCACCCGGCTGGACGTCGGGGAAGACCGGAAGGTCGCCGACTCCCTCGAGGTAGTCGGCCATCCAGTCGGCCACTTGGTGGACCAGGCCTCGAAATTCTTCAGGCGGCAGATCGCCGCCTTCAGCGGTGTCGAATGTCGCGGTCACGTGGCCGGTGCAAGGGAGCAGAAGCGGGGGCCCTCTAGTGCTCCCGCTGGCTCTCCTGCGCGGTCGTCTCGAGCAGGGTCGCCGACGCCGGCCGAGCCGCTGACTTCGGCGCGGTAGCCGGCGCCGCGTCATTCCTACCCGTCGTCGCCACCAACTCAGAGCGAATCATCTCGATCTGCCGCTGAACCTCTTCGGCCAAGGTCTCCGCCGGGACCGACTCCCGCGTCTCGCCTTTCTCGAAGAGCTGGAAGAAGAGCGCGTCGGTATGGCCGATGCTGCCGTGTGTGACCGCGCGATCAATCGCGCGGTTGAGCTGAAGTATCTCCCTCAACGACAGCGGCACGCGCCCTCCCATCGGAGGATCTCTGTACAGTTCGCGGATCACCAACTCTCGAAGCACCTGCAGCTCCTCGATCACCTCGCCTGCGGCGAGGCCTCGCTGGGCCGCACTTGCGCCGAAGAGTTCTGCGCAACGATCCCACAGCGGCTGCACCTCCGCCTTCAGCGGCCCCAGCAGCGGTGGCAGGAACGCCACCAGAAACGTCGTGAATTCAGTCACGATCCGGTCCCAAGGCTCGCCGCGCCCCAGGCCGGCGTCATGGATTCGCTTGGCCCACTGACGTGCAATGGCCGGCAGTTTTTGGTCGAGCCACTCCGCGAGTTCACCGGGTGCTACATGGCGCGACTCAGGGCCCGATGTTCGTGAAGCGGACCTGGGTCCGGTCGTTCGACTTCGATCTGTGGAGTAGCTAGGCATCCAGTGAAGATGCTCCGGGCTCACCGCAACACGTGCCTTCGGTGGCAACCTCTCGAAGCCGGGCAGGGGCAACTCCGAGAGCTATTAAGATGTCGGATTCTCTCCGTCCTGACCAGCCTCGACCTCGACGGCCCCCTCGGGCCGGGCATCTGATCGACAGAGCCGAATGGAGACGGTCGTGCCTTCCCCGGGGCGGCTGGTCACATCGACCGTCCCCCCCCACGCAAGCACCAGTCTTTGAACGATCGGGAGTCCGAGACCGGCCCCGGTCGATCGAGTCGAGAAGCGTGGTTCGAAGATGCGGGGCAGCAGCCCTTCATCGATGCCCGCGCCGTCGTCGACGACCTCGATCACCACGGCCTCCGTCCCATCGGGGCGGGCGCAGATTCGGACAAGGCCTCCTTCGTCAATCGCCGCTCGAGCGTTCTCCAACAGATTGATGAGGACTTCCTTGAGCTCCGACACGCGAGCGACGACCGGGGGAAGGTCCTCGGGCACGTCTTTCTCGAACCTCACGAGAGGAGAGGACGCGCCCCCGTACAGGGCGATTAGGTCGTCGCACACAGCCTGGATCGATACCTCGGAGAGGGGCGCTGCCTCTTCGCCACTCGGGGCGCCGAAACGAGCAAAGCTCTGGGCAATCGCAGCGAGCCGGTCGATTTCACCCAGCATGGCGTCGGCATTCTTGACCAGGATCTCGTCGAAATCCGTGCGCTCGTCGTCCCAAGCACGACGGATGTGTTGGATGCTGAGCTTGATCGGCGTGAGGGGGTTCTTCACTTCGTGCGCCACCTGTTGGGCCATCTCGCCCCACGCCAACACGCGCTCCGCACGCAACTTGTCGGTGACATCATCCATCGCGAGCACGACGCCGCGTCGGCTCCCGACCGCGCCCATTCGGCTCGCGCGCACGCGCACGCGCCGGTCGTCGGCCTGCAGCTCCGTGTCCGCCTGGCCCTCGGTCCCCGACAGAAAGTGAGCCAGCCAGCCGGACAGCTCTCCCCCGAGAGGGCCTTTTCCGGGCACGTCCCGCCCGACGAACACCTCCGAGCCCAACATCTCTTCGGCCCGTGGATTCACGAGCGTGACGCGTCCGCCGGAGTCGAGAGCGATCATGCCGACCGCCGCCTCGTCCATGATCGCCTGTGTGCGTCGCGACGTGCGCTCGAGCTGGCGACGAGCCCGCCGCAGGCGGCCGACCATACGATTGAACGCCCGGAACACTGCGCCGAACTCGTCCGCCCGGGCGCTTGGAAGTCGCAGCTGAAGGTCCCCTGCCCCGACGCCTTCGGACGCGGCCTGCAGCGCTCGAATCGGGCTCGTCAGCGCCCGGCCGGCCATCCACGCCAGAACGAGGGACAATCCGGCACCCAAGAGAATCGCGAAGCCCATCAACTCGAAGAGGTCCGAGGTCTGGAGGGCGGTGGCACCTGCCTGGAGCGGAACCTGCACGCCGAGGATGTCGCCATCCGGGAGGCGTCGGTACGCAGTGATGTACTGCCAGCGTCCGAGCGAGGTCTGCGTGTACTCACGAATCCCTTCACGCCCGTCGAGCAGTCGATGCTGCGCGAACGGCATCCAACCCTCGTATAGGCCGAGCTCGACCAACTCTTCGACGGAGCCCTCGCGCAACTCTCCATGCCGATACTCGAGCAGCTCCGCCCCCACTTGCTGCGCGAGTCGCGCCATCCCGGTGCCTCCGCTCGTGCCGGCCAGTGACAGGTACCAATCCGCGGCGTCGTCGACGACGCGTTCGGCGATCGCTTGGGCTGAGCGCACCGAAGCCTGCGCCAGCGTCCGGTACGCGATGGTGCCGAAGATCGCGTTCGCCAGGACGAAGAACCCCAACAGTGCCAACGTGACCCGGGCGCGAAACGAGATAACCCAGCCCGACACGCGCATCTCCTGGGGCACGACCTCTCGCAACAGCGCGCGGCCGACCAACCAGAAGGAGAAGAAGACGAGGAGGTCGAACGCCAACAGAAGTGAGCCACGAGCCATTCTGAGCAGCGGGCCCGGCAAATCCACGAGGCTGTGCGCATGGAAAGCGCTGTTCTCGAACTCCAGGGCGCGATCGCCTTTCCAGCCCGTGCTCGTGCGCTCCCATTCGATCACCGCGGGCCCGCGTGGGTCCGTCGCTAAGAGCGGAATGAAGGTGAGCTGCTCGGCGGGCGCCGCGGAGCGGCCCTGCATGATCGCTGCAAGGGCTGACCGGGAACTCGCAACCGTTGAGATCGCTGGCCCCACGGCCGTCAATACGCGCCCGCGCGAAAGCGGCACCGCGACCACGTAGCGTGCGTCGTCCCGCCGCAGGTGAAACAGCTTAGAGGTCCCCAGCGTTCGGACCTCCTGAGCGATATCGGCGATGCGGGACGGTCGGTCGGTCCCCACAGCGATGCGCAGCTCTTCGGCAGCTTCGCCCTCGTCGGTCCAGATGGTGACCCTGAGCGGTACCGCCTCTTCGGCCAGACCGCTTCGGCGCCACGCGCCGTACATGATGTCGACGTCCCCCTTGCCCGACCGATCCAGTGAATCGGCCACTTCGCCTAGTCGCAGCAGGCGCTCGCGCAGTACCGGGTCCTCCGGCGCGGCCACGGCGGTGAGGAAGGCAGTCCCCTGAGCGACCTCGGCCTCGATCTGCTTCTGCCATGCGGCCGGGAGCGTGGCACTGGCGGCCAAGACCCCGGCCATGAGCCAGCTGACCAGGGGCCGCTGCCAACCACCCCAGGCGCCGATGGACGCCGCCGCGAGCGCCGTGGGAAGCAGCCAGAGCGCCATCGACCAGATTGGCATGAGTCGCGTGAGCCCCACGTAGGTGCCCCCCGCGCCCGCAAGCGCGAGCGCCAGGACCAGCCCCATAACGGCCAGCATGCGATTGCCCTGAGGGTCGGGCTTCGTGAACGCGAGCCCGGAGCCGACGACGAGCGTGAGCAGCGCAGCAAGCGCACCCTGGTAGGCCATCCACTCGAGTCTCCCGCTGGTGAGAGCACCCGGCTGGAGTCCGGCCTCGACGAGCCGAATGACCGCGGGAAACAGCACGCCCGCTAGCAAGCCGGTGGCCCAGTACGGTATCTGCGTCCTGGGTCGGGGCAGAACTGCGATCAAGGTAAAGCCCGCCAGAGCGAGGAGACCGAGCCGGCCGAGCGAGACGGGGATTGGGCCCGGAAGCTCGTACAGCGCAGGATCGAAGAGCACCGCCAGGCGAGCAATCTGATCGAGCGGAAGGAAGGCGGCGAGGAAGAAAAGGCCAGACGCCGCCACGGTACCGGCCGCGGGCCTGGGCGGTCCTCCGATCGCCAAGAGTAGCCAAGAGAGCAGCAGTCCCACCGAAACACCGGCTTGCCACCACCCCATGGCGACCGAGACTCTGGCGTCCAGCTCGGGTCGCTCCACAACCACGCTCAGCAGACGCTCCCCGCCGGGCACCGACAGTTCCCACACGGCTTCCGACCCAGGAGGAGACTCCGCCGTGATGCGAATCGACTCGCCCGTCATCCGCAGGAACTCAGACCGAAAGTCGCCGACGTCCGCTCCGAGATCCGGCGACAGATCCGTGCGCAGGAGATGGGCAGCCACGGCGACGCTCCCGTCGGCGGCCTCGGAGGTAACATACAGATACCCGAAGAGCGCGAGGTCCCGGTACATGTAGCGTTGCTCGCCACTCTGGGCGAGCTCCGGGACCTTGCCGCGGTGCTCACCGTCCCAGAGGACGAGCCGCCCTCTCGAATCGTAGAGCGCCAACGCTGAGGGCCCGTGACGCGCCCGCAGTCGCTCGACCACCGAGATATCGCGCGATGCGCCCAGTCTCCGCGCAACCGCGGCAAGCGAGTCGGCCGCGGCCTCGCCAGATGCCAGAAGCCCCTGTAAGGCAGCGTCCAGCGTGCCCTCACCAACCTCCTGCTCACGCTCCGCCCAATACTCCTCCCACCCGGACGTGAGCTCACCCACCTGGCGTTGCGCCGTAAATCCCGCCAGGATGGCGAGGACCAGTATTGTCGAGCCTGTACCCCACGCCATGCCTCGCCGACGGGGCCCCCAGAAGAGGGCCGCCGTCGAACCCGTGGCAGCCAGGACCAGGGCAGCGTGCCCAGGCGACGCGGTCCACAACGACATGGACGCCAACGCCACCCACGGACCGAGCCAACCGAACGCTCGGGCCGCCCTCCGCCACTCTCGGGAGATCCGCGAACGTGACCTCATTCGCAATCGACCAACTGAGCTGGCCGGAAATCGGGCGCAGGGTCGCCCGAGATCCTCGCCTGATTCTCGCGGTAGGCGCGATGGACCAACACGGCCCTCACCTCCCTTTGGGAGCCAACGTGCTCATCGCGGATCGCGTCGCCCACGCCGTTTCACAACAACTCGGCATTCTACGCGCTCCGACCTTCTCCTACGGGGTCTCGATCGGCGGGGGGCCCTTCGCCGCAAGACCCTCCATCGAGCCATCAACGAACTGCTCGCCCAGTGGGAAGACGATGGCGTCTCCGAGTTCATTATCATCACGGCGCATCGTTACGAGCCCCATTGGGAGGCGCTGTTGATGGCGCTGACCGCCGAATCGACCAACAGCGTGTACGGCCTCTATCAAATCGACGTCCGCGACATCGTCCAGTCAGATCCGGAGAGCGAGCACGGCGGCGAGCTGGAAACGTCTCTCCTACTACACCGGGCACCCAATCTGGTCCGCATGGACCAGGCAGAGGACTTCGTGCCCGACGCTAAAGCGTTGCGAAAGTACACGCGGGGCCGGGTGCCTGCACCCCCGCCTGAATCCCGCGGTGTGGTAGGTCGCCCGACTCGGGCTACCGAAGCGAAGGGAGCGGCCCTCTTCGAGCGCTACGTGCGTGAAATCTCGGCGGCGCTCGGCGCCGAGCCGGCGTGCGACGCGAACGCGGCGGCGCCGGAGGTGTAGCAAGGTCATGCGAGTTCCCAACCCCTTCCGTGTGACGCCCTCGATGGCCTGTCTTGCGGCCACCTTCTTGGCCTCGTCATTCATGCCCGCGCTTACTTCCGGTTCCGGGCTCGGCGCCCAGATCGTGCTCGTGGATCGCGGCACCTTCTCGGTGAGCGTTGGCGGTGAAGTGATCGGCAGCGAGGAGTTCACGATCAGGAGGGCGGGCAATCGCCGCTCAGCGACTTTCATGGCGAACGGCGTCGTGACCCTGACGCGTGGCGGTGAGTCCCAAGAACTCCGTCCGATCTTGAGCGCCCAGGGTGCCGACGGGACCGCGGGCGGGTACGAGCTCAAGGTCGTGGGGCACGACGCCTCCGAGATCGCGATCAGAGTCGTCGATTCTCGTTTCGTTTCCAACTTTCGCTCAGCAGCCGGACTGGAGGAGCGCGAGTTCAGGGTGAGCACCGATACCCGAATCGTCGAGCAATTCGTGGCGCATCACTATTACTTCCTGCGCAACCTGCGTGAGGGAGAGACCGCCCGGGTCATCGAGCCTCGTTCGCGGACGGAGATGGACGTGGTGGCGGGCCCCTCGACCGACGAACAGCTGCGCCTGGGCGGCACCCTGGTGGACTCGCGACGGGTCGCGTTCCGCAGTGGTGAGCACGAGCGAATCGTTTGGTTCGGCAGTCAGGGGCAAGTCCTGCGTGTGGAGGTGCCGTCGCTGGGGTACGTAGCGGAGCGCCAAGACCTGGTGGGTTGAAGACTCCAGGACCTTGGTACCGCCGGCGTGGGGGTTACTTTTAAACCCGATAGCACGGAGCCGTGTCCTGTAGAAGCTGACGTGTCATGAAGATGTGTCCCGCGGACCGCGTAGAGGCTGTCATACACGGCTCCCCGGTTTGTCTCATGATTCGAAACTGTCCACTTCTGGACGGCGTACGGGACTCTGGATCGACTCCACTGACGGATATGAGAGGGATTTTGAGGATGAGGATCTGCGTGAGGGCGGTCGCGCTCGTCGCTATGATGGCGACGGCGCCCCTAACGGCCCAAGAAGCGGTCCCGAGCAGCCTTTCTTTAGCAGACGCGCTCGAGATCGCACGTAGCACCAACCCGGGTTTCCTACAGACCCGCAATGACGAGGCACTCGCTGACTGGGACGTGCGTCAGGCATACGGGGCGTTGCTGCCGACCGCATCCGCCGGCTCGGGCGTGTCCTGGCAAGGACCCGGCGAAACACAAATCGGGGGCATTACGCTCGGCGACCTGGGCTTTGGCAGTCAGCCGTCGTACTACTTCTCGAACTACAACTTGAACCTGAACTTCTCGCTCACGTGGGCGAAGCTGAAAGCGCCCGCGCAGGCGCGAGCTCAGCGCGGGGCTACGCTCGCGAACATCAGGATCGCCGGCGCCGGTCTCGAGTCGCAGGTCACCAACTTCTATGTGGACCTGCTTCGTCAGCAGGAGGCGCTACGGCTCGCCGAGTTGCAGCTCGAGAACAACGAGTTCAACCTGCGGCTGGCGCAAGGCCAGTTGGAAGTCGGGCAGGTCACGCCCATCGATGTCGGGCAGGCAGAGATCCAGGTCGGGCGCTCCGAGGTCACGGTGCTGCAGACCCGAAACCTGCTCTCGACGGCCCACATGAGGCTGCTCCAGCAGCTCGGTCTCTCGGTGGCACAGGACTACGAGCTCTCCACGGGATTCGAACTCTCCGAGCCGACATGGACGCTCGACGCACTCGCGTCCATGGCCCTGCGTCAGAACCCGACGCTCGAGGCAAGGCGCCGCTCGAAGGAATCCGCCGACATCGGGGTCAGCTCCGCTCGCTCGCCCTATATGCCTTCCCTCTCCATCTCCACGGGATGGAGCGGCTTCACCCGCCAGGCGAGCTCCACAGACTTTCAGGTCACGCAAGCCGAGGCTCAGGTGGCCGGGTCCGTCGCCTCCTGCGTCCAGACCAACAACCTGTACTCGAGGCTCGCCGACCCACTGCCGGTGCTCGACTGTTCGCGCTTCGTTTTCACGGACGCCAATAGACAAGCGATCACGGACGGGAACAGAGCGTTTCCGTTCAGTTTCGAGGGATCACCGCCGAGCGTCTCGGTCGGCGTGAGCATTCCGATTTTCCAGGGACTGAGCCGCCAGAGGAACCTGGAGGCGGCCCGGCTGCAGCGCGACGATCTGGGATACCAGGTGCGGGAGCAGGAATTGGCGCTCGAAGCGGATATTTCGATCGGGCTCGCAAACGTGCGCACGGCGTACGAGAGCGCGCTACTCGAAGAGCGCAACCGAGCTCTGGCGGACCAGCAGTTGAGACTCGCGCGCGAGCGCTACCGGTTGAATGCGATCACCTTCATCGAGCTCGTGGACGCGCAGACGCTACTCGCGCAGGCCGACCGTGACCGCGTGTTCGCGGTGTTCTTCTATCACGACTCAGTGACCAGCCTGGAGGCGCTCGTGGGCTCCTCCCTCAGAAACTAGAGGCCATGAATTCGAAGACGAAAGTAATCATCGGCGTGATCGGTTTGATCGCGATTGGCACCGCCGCCACCGTGCAAGCCAGTCGCGGACGCACGACGGGCGTCGAGGTGCGTACGGAAGGAGTCGAGCTGAGAGACCTCGTCCAGGTCGTTACCGCCAGCGGCAACATCCGTGCGCGCCGCACCGTCGATATCAGTTCAGAGGTCTCGGCAAAGGTGGCCCAGCTGCTCATCGACGAAGGCGATGACGTGGTGCGGGGGCAGGTCCTGCTCCGGCTCGAGCCGGATCTGTACCAGGCGGCAGTCTCCCGTAACGAAGCCTCCTTGGCGCAGGCCGCGGCGCAGCAGACGCAGCAGGAGGCCAACCTGCTGCAGGCCGAGCGGGACCTCAATCGCTTACTCAGCCTAAGGGCGCGCGATTCCTTGCTCGTCAGTGGTCTCCAGGTCGACGACGCTCGTACGCGGGTCGACATCGCCGTGGCGACGGTCTCCTCCTCCGAACACGGCGTCGCACAGTGGCGCGCGTCGGTCGAAGAGGCCGAAGACCAGCTCTCCAAGACGATCTTCCGAGCTCCGATGGACGGAAAGGTCACGCGCCTGAACGTCGAAGAAGGCCAGACGGTCATCATCGGTACCATGAACAACCCCGGGAGTCTGGTGCTCACCATCTCCGACCTCTCGGTCATAGAGGTGGTCGTTCAGGTCGACGAGACCGACGTGCCAGGGATCTCGGTGGGTGACAGCGCCTTCATCCGCATAGACGCCTTCGGCGACCAGGAGTTCACTGGTCGAGTTACCGAGATCGGCAATTCGGCGATCAACCCGCCCACGCGACAGGCAGCGGGTCAGCAGGCCGCGATCGACTTCGAGGTCGTCATGACGCTCGACGTGAACGAGGCGCTGCTCAGACCCGACCTCTCGGCAACAGCGGACATCGTCACCGAAACGCGCTGGGACGCTCTGGCGGTGCCGATCATCGCCCTGACCGTGCGTGAGGAGGAGCGTGATTCGAGCCAAGCGGCCTCCGGGGACGACGAACTCGAAGACGTCGAAGGCGTCTTCATCGTAGTCGATGGCATCGTGACCTTCACGCCCGTCGAGGTCGGAATCGCCGGTGAGGAGTTCTTCGAGATTCTCTCGGGCGTCAGCGTGGGGGACACCCTCGTCGCGGGACCCTACCAGAGGATTCGGCAACTCAGTAACGGCGATGCGGTGCGTAGCACAGACGAACCCGTGATAAACTGACCGGCGAAGGCTACGGCGAGGGAGGAGGCGGCAAGTGCAGATCTGGGAGGGCGTCACGCTCGCCATGAACCAACTCCGCAGCGAGAAGCTGAAGACGTTCTTCAGCCTGCTCGGGGTCATCATGGGCGTCATGTTCCTCATCGTGGTGGTAACCGTCATCGAGGGCCTCGACCAATACGTTCGCGAAGAGGTCACGGCGCAGGTGTTCGGCATCAACACCGTGACCGTGGGTCGCTGGGGCAATTCCGACGTAAACGCCGACGAGGAGGTTTGGCGCCGGCGCTTGAGACACCCGCGACTGAGGTACGAAGACGCGGAGGCGATCCGTGAGCAGCTCACCATTCCCGCGCTCATCGCAGTGGAGAGCAGCACGAGTTCCGACGCCATCGGCGACAACGGTCGCACCGCGACCGGAGTCCGCGTAACGGGCGCCTCGCCTGAACTCTTCGTCGTGCGCAACCTGGGCATCGCGCGCGGACGTGCGTTCTCCCAGCAGGAGGCAGATCGCGGAATCCCTGTCGTGGTACTCGGCAAGGAGACCGCGGAGGTAATATTCGAGGACCTGGACCCGATCGGCCGGACGGTCCGACTCCGTGGGTTCCCGTACCGCGTCATCGGCGTCCTAGAGGAGAGGGGGTCGATCTTCGGTCAGTCGCAGGACAACTTCGCGGTGGCTCCGGCGCGATCTCCGATTCAGTCGGTCACCAATCCTCGAGGCGTCATCAGCTCGGTGATCATCCAGGCGAGTGACCCCGACCAGGTCCGCGACATCCAGCAAGAGGTAGAAGGCATCATGCGCTCGCGACGGCAATTGAGGCCGCGTGAGGCGAACAACTTCGGGGCTGAGACCGCCGAAGACGCGATCAGCTTCTGGGACAACATCTCGCGCATTCTGTTCACCGCGCTTCCGGCGCTCGTGGCGATCTCTCTCGTGGTGGGAGGAATCGTCATCATGAACATCATGCTCGTGTCGGTCATGGAGCGCACCCGTGAGATCGGCGTGCGCAAGGCGCTCGGGGCACGGCGACGAGACATCTTGACGCAGGTGCTCATCGAGTCCGTCACGCTCTCCACGGTCGGAGCCATGTTCGGGGTCGCTGCGGGGCTCGGGATCGCGACGCTCATCGCAGCCGTTTCTCCGATGCCGGCCGCGGTGAGCCTGAAGTGGATCATGGTGGGCGTGGGCCTCGGCACGTCGGTGGGCATCACCGCGGGTGTCTATCCAGCCACCCAAGCATCGAAGCTCAACCCGGTGGACGCACTACGCTATGAGTAAGAATCCCGAACAAGCGGGCGCCACCGCTCTCACCTCCTTGCACGAAGGCCTGCTCATCGCGTTCGACGCAATGCGTGCCAACGCCCTGCGCTCGAGTCTCACGATCCTCGGGGTAGCCGTCGGCGTTTCGGTAGTCGTGATGCTCGCAGCGCTCATCACCGGCATCCGCACCAGCGTCATGGAAGCGTTCGAAGCAGGCCCGACGAACGGCTTCATGGTAATGCGCTTCGACTTTACCGCGGTTCGCATCTCGGACGGGGGCAACAACCGCCCCCCCTGGTGGAACAAACCAGAACTGGTGCCTGCCGAAGCCGAACGCCTCGACCGCCTGCCCACCATCGATGCGGCGCTGTTCAACTTCCAGTTCTCCATCGACATGGACTACGACGGTCACACCGTCCGGAACATTCAAACCCAAGGGTACTCGTCGGGCTGGCCGGCGTACCAGCCCGGGGAATTCATCGCGGGGCGCGACTTCACACCCGCCGAGGTCGATCAGAACCGTGCCGTCGTCGTGATCACGTCCGAGCTGGCAACCGAGTTGTTCGGTCAGCGGGACCCGATCGGACGCCGAGTGCGCATGTTGAACCGATGGAGGGGCACGCAGGAGCCCTTCAGGGTGGTCGGGGTGATTGAGCCCGCCGACAACATCTTCTCCGGTGCGATCCCCCACTTCGCGGTCGTGCCTTACACGGCGGCCGTGCGACGGCTACGCCAGAATGCCGAACAGGCGAGTATCTACGTCGTGCCCAAGGACTCCGTCACATTCGATCGAGCCCAGGACGACGTCATCGCCGCGATGCGCGAAATACGCGGCCTCGGTCCACGGGAAGAGAATGATTTCGCGACGCTGGCGTCGGCTCAGATCATCGATCTATTCGATCAACTCACGGCCGTCTTCTTCCTCGTGATGATGGCGCTCTCCTCGACCGGACTACTGGTGGGCGGCGTGGGTGTCATCGGCATCATGCTCATCAGCGTCACCGAGCGCACTCGCGAGATCGGTATCCGGAAGGCCGTGGGCGCCACACGAAGGGAGATCTTGTGGCAGTTCCTCGTCGAGGCCTCCGCCATGACCGCCTTGGGGGCTCTAGTGGGGATGCTCATGGGATGGGGCCTCGCCGCGATCGTGGCGGCGCTTACGCCGGTACCCGCGAGGATCCCGCTTTGGGCGGTTGGCACAGCGCTGGCGATGGCGTCGCTGACAGGTATGCTCTTCGGGCTGTTGCCCGCGATGCGAGCGAGTCGCATGGACCCGGTGGATGCTCTGAGGTTCGAGTGAGCCCCGAGAGGGGCAACGGGCCGCAACGGTTCGAGGCGTTCGAGGGGCTCGACCTCCTGGCCATCATGGCCCACCCGGATGACGCGGAGCTTCTGTGCGGGGGCGCCCTCATCAAGAGCGCGGCAGCGGGCAAGCGCGTAGGCGTACTGGACCTGACCGCCGGTGAGATGGGCAGCTCCGGATCGGTAGAGCAGCGCGCCGCGGAGGCCGCTGAGGCCGCCCGGATCATGGGACTGGCGGAGCGCCGGAACGCGGGCCTCCCAGATGCGGCGTTGGAGAACGACAACGAGTCTCGTCATGTCGTCGCGGAGCAACTGCGGGCACTACGGCCGAGGATCGTAGTGACGCATTGGAAGGTGGGCCGCCACCGGGATCACCGGGTCGCGTGCGAGCTCGTGCGAGACGCGTGCTTTTTGAGCGGGCTCAAGAAACTCGACGTACCCGGGGAGCCGTTTCGACCCGAGACGCTCGTATACGCCACCGCGTTTCGCGAAGATGCCGGCCCGCCCGACTTCGTCGTCGACATCAGCGATCAAGTCGATGCCAAGCTCGAGGCGATCGAGGCTTATTCGTCCCAATTCAACGGGGTCAACCAAGCTGGAGAGGTCTTTCCTGGTGGCGACCGGCCGCTGGGCGAGCAAATCCGAGCGCAACTCGCGCACTACGGCTCACTCATCCGGGTCTCGTACGGCGAACCGTTTCGCGTCGGAGAGGCCCTCGAGGTGCAGGACCTCACCCACCTCGGCGTATCGAGCTTCTGACGGGGCGGTGGGACAGCACAACCCGGGTGGGCACTATCAGGCCGGCTGGCACACCACCTCGAGCACGATGCGGCGCCAGGATGGCACCTCAGCGCCCCGTACTCGCAGAGCCCTTGCCTTCGCCACGCCCCCTCGCAGCATCCATGGCCAGAGCCAGTACGCGATCTCAGGCGGCAGATGTCCAATCGGATCACCGGACGGAAGGTGAACCCAGACTTCGGGGTCGTCCTGCACAGGCGGATCGGCAACCAAGCGGAGTGTGTCTCCGTCGCTCACGGAATCCAGATGACGGTCTCGACCCGCGAACACCGTCCCGTGCACCGTCGCCCGGAAGCACCTGGGCGGGTCTTCGGGAAGTGGAGACGGGTATCGCGTCATGCGGTCGGGAGTCGGCACATTGTTCAAGGGAAAGGTAGAACGGCGTTAACTTACGGTCTCCGCCACGGGCAGCAACTGGCGCTTTTTTACCTCCTTCGGTAGCACACACGGATGCACCCCGTCTATCTCGATCACGCCGCCACCACCCCGATGCGATCGGAGGTACAGGAGGCGATGGCTCCCTTCCTCTCCGAGACCTTCGGCAACCCCTCCAGCCTGCACCGATGGGGTAGAAAGGCCTCGGCGGCCTTGGAGCGCGCGAGAGACCTCGCCGCCGGAGCGCTCGAGGCGGACCCGGGCGAGATCCTCTTCACCCGGGGCGGGACCGAGTCGGACAACCTCGGCGTGCTGGGGCGCTGCCGCGCGATCTCGCAGGACGGTACAGTGCCTACGCTGGCCATCAGCTCCGTAGAGCATCACGCGGTATTCGACACGGCTCGTGGAGCCGAATCGCGTGGCGAGCTTCGGCTTGTGACGCTTCCGGTGCACACGGACGGCACGGTCGACCTCGCGCCCCTCGAGACCGCCCTGCGAAACGGACCGACGGTCGTGTCCGTCATGTGGGTGAACAACGAGACCGGAATGGTCCTTCCCATCCCCGAGATCGGCCGGCTCGTGGAGGAGCACGGGGGCACGCTGCACACGGACGCGGTGCAGGCGGTCGGAAAAATTCCCGTGTCCGCCCAACTCCCCGGTATCAGTCTACTCACCGCCAGCGGGCACAAGATCTACGGACCCCGGGGAACAGGGCTGCTCTTCGTACGAGACGCGACCGAGATCGCGCCCCTACTGTACGGCGGAGGTCAGGAGCGAGCGTTGCGCCCGGGGACCGAGGACGTCGCGGGGGCCGTCGGATTCGCGACCGCCCTCCGACTGGCCGTGGACGAGCAGGCCGATGAAGCCATGCGTCTGAGCGTGCTCCGCGACGCATTCGAGGGGCGCGTCCTGGCCGAGATCACGGACGTGCGCATCAACGTGGGTGGGGCCACGCGCAGCCCGAGCATCTCCAGCCTCGGTATCGGCGGCGTAGACGGTCAGCTGCTGCTCAACGCGCTCGACATGGAAGGCATCGCGACGTCGGGCGGCTCCGCGTGCGCCAGCGGAAGCACGGCCGGCAGCCATGTGATCAGCGCACTCTTCGGTTCGGCGGATACGATGGCGACCGTGCGATTCTCCTTGGGTCGCCACACGACCGAGTCGGACCTGGTCCAGGCGGCCGCCGTGCTCGCGCAGGTGGTCGGCCGGTTGCGCGCCATGGAGAAAGCTTCGTGAGTCGAGTGCTGGTGGCGATGTCCGGCGGCGTCGACTCGTCCGTGGCCGCGGCCCTCCTGGTAGAAGCCGGACATGAAGTGGTCGGCGTGACGATGAAGACGTTTTGCTTCTCGGAGACCCCCTCCCACTCCAAGACGTGTTGCGGGCTCGACGGGATCATGGACGCGAAGCGAGTAGCCGACGCGCTCGACATTCCCCACTACGTCTTCGACGTGGAAGAGGACTTCACGCGCGACGTCATCGACGATTTCGTATCCGAATACTCCCAGGGTCGCACGCCCAACCCCTGCGTGAACTGCAACAGCAACACCAAGTTCAAGGACCTGTTGGCCCGTGGCGAAGCGCTCGGTTGCGAACGCATCGCGTCCGGGCACTACGTGCGCGTGGAACACGGCTCGCAGCGATCCTCCCTACTTCGGGGAATCGATCCGGACAAGGACCAGTCGTACTTCCTGTGGGCGATGCCTCGTTCGATGCTGCCGAAGTTGCTCTTCCCGGTGGGCGCGCTGACGAAGGGCGAGGTACGGGCTCGGGCGCGTGAACTCGAACTCATTACGGCGGATAAACCCGAGTCCCAGGAAATCTGTTTCGTGCCCACCGGCAACTACCGGGACTTGCTCGAGAAACGCTTGCCTCCCGTCCACCCGGCGCTGCAACCCGGAAAAGTGCTGCGTCGGAGTGGAGAGGTCATCGGCGAGCACGGCGGGTACGCCGGCTTCACGGTCGGCCAGCGGAAAGGCCTGCGCGGAGGATTTCCGGAACCGATGTTCGTTCTCGAGATACGCGCCGGGACCCGCGAGGTGGTGGTCGGCACCCGGGACGAACTGTTCGAGGACATCGTAGAGATCGGTGGGTTGAACTGGCTCGAGGAGCCGCCAGAGGCCGGTACGCCGGTACGTGCGCAGCTTCGCTACCGAGCCACTGCGGTCTCCGCGATCGTCAGCCGAATCGACGATGCCTTGACGCTCGAGTTGGCGGAGCCACTAGCGGCGGTTTCCCCTGGGCAGTCGGCGGTGCTCTTCGACGATCAGGACCGCGTGCTGGGCGGAGGCAGGATCGTCGGCGCTTCGACGCGAGCCGCTATCTCCTAGGGCCTGTAGCAGAAGGACGATGCGTCGCGAACGGACTCAGTGTTTGAGGCCGCTCGCCTCTGCAAACTCCTCCATCACCTGCCTCTCTTCAGCGGACAACTCGTCCGGAACGGAGACCGCGACCTCCACGAACTGGTCTCCGACGCGATCGCCTTTCTTGATCCCTTGGCCCTTGATCCGGAATTTCGTGCCAGACTGCGTGCCCTTCGGGATCCGGAGAACGACCTTCTTTCCGCTCACGGTCCGCACCTTGATCTTCGATCCCAGCGTCGCCTGCACGATGTTGATGGGGACGGTCACGTGGATGTCGAGCGCCTTGCGCGTAAAGAAGCGATCCGGCTGGACCTTGAACTCGATAATCAAGTCACCCGGCTTCCCGCCCGCCTTTCCCCGCTCGCCCTGCCCCGAGAGGCGAACCTTCGCTCCTGTATCGACACCGACCGGCACGTTGATCTGCAGCTTCCTCTGCTGACGGACCGTTCCCCGTCCGTCACACGAGTCGCAGGACCTCGCGGGGATCACGCCGCGACCGAAACACGCGGGGCACGGCCGCTTGACCGCGAAGCCTCCGTGCCCGAAGGAGACGTCGCCGGTTCCTTTGCACTCCTTACACGTCACCAGGTCTGTTCCGGGCTTGGCGCCCACCCCGCTGCACGTCGCGCAGTCCTCGGTAATCGAGACTTCGACGGAAACCTTGCCTCCACGCATCGCGGTGAGGAATGGAATCTTCACCAGATACTCGACATTCTGCCCTTTCTGGCGACCGCCCTTCTTCGCGGCCGCTTGCTCCTTTTTTCCGATGTTGTCGAAGAGGGTGCTGAACAGATCCGAGATGTTGCCGAAGCCCCCCTGCAGATCGTCGAAGGAGAAGCCCTGGTCGGCCCGTGGGCCACTCGAGGCGCCACCCCCCGGCGAGGCGCCGCGGCCGAAGCCGAAGGCGCCAAGGCGGCGCATTTGATCGTATTGCTTTCGCTTGGCGGGGTCGCTGAGCACGCCGTACGCCTCGCCCACCTGCTTGAAGCGCTCGGAGGCCTTGCGATCGCCGCCGTTGGCATCCGGGTGGTACTTCTTGGCCAAAGCGCGGTAGGCCTTCTTCAGCTCGTCTGGAGTGGCCTTGTCGTCGACACCGAGGACCTTGTAGAAGTCCTTCTTCGCAGCCGCCATTCTAGTGTCCCCTCATGGACACCTATCCATGCTTGTGGACGCTCACCCGGGCCGGCCGGACGAGAATGCCTTTGAGCGAGTACCCTTTTTGGAACACCTGTGCGACCACGTCGTCTTGTTCTTCGTCCTCCGTGGGAACCCGCATCATTGCCTCCATTCGCTCGGGGTCGAACGCCTCACCCACCGGGTCGATCATCTCCATGCCCGAATCCTCGACCACTCGCTGGAACTTGCGCTCCACGAGATCGATGCCCTCCATGATCGCATCCACGGTGGCATTGCTCAGGTCGAGGTCCGCGACCCGATGCAGGTCGTCGAGCACGTCGAGAAACTTGCCGACCAAGTCCGCCTGCGCCCGAGTCCAGGTCTCGAGCCGCTGCTGCTCCGTGCGGCGGCGGAAGTTGTTGAACTCTGCCGCGAGACGTAGATGTCGGTCGTTCAGATTGTGGAACTCGGACTGCAAGAGCACCAACTCCGTTTCGCCATCCGCCTCGCCTGATTCCGCCTCATCGACAGACTCGGTCCCGTCGAGTGACGGTTCCTGCTCGGGCGGCTGCGCCGTCGGAGAGTCGGACTCCTCGGGCGCTGCGGCCTCAGCGGTGCCTGGCAATCCGTCGGAGCCTGCTGCAGCCTCGTCGGACGCGTCGCCTTCATGCGACTCCTGGAGCCCCTCGAGCGGATCCAGGAGGTCAGAGTAGTCCGTCGCCTCGGTGGCGTCGTCGGCAACGGCCTCGTCGCCCTCGATCGGCTCAAGATCTTCGGTGTTCGATACGGAATCCGTCATGGTTTCGTTTTGTTGGGAACGGTCCAAGCGTACAAGATACCACGCCTGCGGCCGACCGTTCAGGGGTGTCGGTCGGATGCCTGCAACACCCTGAGCACCAAGGCGAGAGCAGCCTGGGCCGCCCGCTCTCGCACGGCGTGCCTATCGCCTACGAAGCTCATGTGTTCGCTGTTCACACCACTCGGTCCGGAGACCGCGAGCCACACCGTGCCCACGGGCTTCTGGTCGGTCCCGCCACCGGGTCCAGCGACGCCGGTTACGGCAACGGAGACGTCTGCGCCGAGCCGGCGCGCTATGCCTTCAGCCAT
>Ga0066376_10000822_pt1 | contig 29569 bp, 34 predicted proteins | sample Knorr_S15_td_Bot_FD_77009 | JGI IMG/M metagenome (GOLD analysis project Ga0066376, IMG submission 77009) | Marine microbial communities from Southern Atlantic Ocean transect - Knorr_S15_td_Bottom_ad_5009_LV_A | ecosystem: Environmental > Aquatic > Marine > Oceanic | place: Southern Atlantic... | reverse complement strand
TACGGCGTGACGAAGCGGCTCTACGTACGGATGTGGTGCGGTTGGCGAGCCGGTTCGGTCGCTACGGGTATCGCCAGATCACGAACCTGCTGCGCATCGAAGGCTGGCAGGTGAACCACAAGCTCGTGCGGCGATGGTTGGCTAGGCTCGGGGTGCAGACGCTCTTCATCGAAATCGAGCAGTGGAGGCGCCTGTACAATACGGTCCGACCCCACAGCGCCTACGGTGCTCGCCCCCCGGCTCCAGAGACGGTACAACCTGCCGACTGGTTCCTTAGAATGCCCCAGCTTCTTGGACCTCAGACGGCTCAAGGTCCAGCATAGGATGTCGTACCGCACTGAGGGGCACGTCAAGCGTACTCCGCCGCACTCGTCTTCCGCCGGGCAGCCGAGAATCCGGAGCGCGTCTCAGGGCTGCTGGCCTTCTCGCCAGCTTCCGGCGGACCGATGGTGGAATGCCGGGCCCGGGCCTGGCTGGATGACCTCACGACTCCCGCTGCCGTATTCCGACCCGAGAGTGAGATGCAACGCGAGTCCTCCGTTGAGCAACGCGGGCTACTCACCGCCGCCGGTGTCGAGTTCTTTGTGATCGAGGGGGGGTGCATGGTTCCTCCATGCTGTTAGACGAGCATGCTGTTAGACGAGCGAACAGGCCACGACATGACCGCGGCCAGAAGCATCGTTTCCCGCTGGCTCCGGCACATCGAGTCGGGTGGAGGCTGAGCCTGGTAAAGCGACCTAGAGGCGGGCTGCCATGATCGAAACGCGCTCAAGCCTCCAGGGTAGGGCCTCCCAGCCAGCCGTCCGATCCAACTAGGAGGAGCATGCGTAGGAACATCCTGCACGTCGGCGCGCAGAACCTGAAGTACGAGATCCGGGAGATCGTAGGTGCAGCCCACGAGATCGAGGCGCTCGGAAAGGAGATCACCTGGGAAAACATCGGCGACCCTGTGCAGAAGGGGGAAGTCCCGCCCAAGTGGATCCGGGAGATCGTGGCGGACCTCGTCGACCAGGCGGACTCCTGGGCCTACTGCGACTCGCAAGGGGTCGTGGAGGTTCGCGAGTTCTTGGCGAGTGAGGTCAACCGACGGGACGGCGTCCGGGTAAGCGCGGACGACATCATCTTCTTCAACGGCCTCGGCGACGCCGTGGCGAAGGTGTACGGATTTCTGCGTCGAGAGGCCCGTATCCTTGGGCCATCACCCGCCTACAGCACGCACTCGTCCGCCGAGGCTGCGCACTCCGGTTATGAGCACGTCACCTACGAGTTGGATCCCTACAACGGGTGGCTCCCTGACCTGACGGATATTCGCAACAAGGTCAAGCACAACGACTCGATCGCCGGCATCCTGCTGCTCTCGCCGGATAACCCGACAGGCGCCGTTTACCCCAGGGAACTGCTCGAGGAGATCGCTTCGATCGCGCGCGAGCACGACGTCTTCATCATCGCCGACGAGATCTACGCGCACATCGTGTACGACGGCCAGGGTCGTCTGCACATGAGTGAATGGATCGGTGACGTGCCGGGTCTGGCCATGCGTGGCATCAGCAAGGAGTATCCCTGGCCGGGGTCGCGCTGTGGCTGGTTGGAGGTCCTCAACCAGGGCAGGGACGCCACGTTCTCGCACTACGTCGACAGCCTGATCGCAGCCAAGCGGCTCGAGGTTTCGTCGACGACATTGCCGCAGATGTCGATTCCGCTCGTGATGGGCGATGCCAGATACCCCGACCACCTGGACGCGCGTGAGCGCATGTTCGCAAAGCGTTCCGACGAGGTGGTCGCTGCGTTCGCGGGCTGTGAGCACATCATCCTGAACAAACCGAGCGGCGCGTTCTACTTCACCGTGATGTTCAAGGACGGAGTCCTCACGAACGATCAGTCCCTCGATATCGAGGACGCGAGCATCGCGGCGGCGATCGAGCGAATGGTGGACGGCGTGCAGCCGGACAAACGATTCGTATACTACCTGATGGGGGCGACGGGCATCGTCGTCGTTCCCCTGACGGGCTTCCAATGCGAGCACCACGGCTTCCGTGCAACGCTACTGGAAGCCGACGACGAAAAGCGCGCCTGGATTTTCAAGTCGCTACGCGTCGCCATCGATCGATACGTCGCGGGCCTGGGGTAGTCGCCCAGACCGGTATCGCGACCTCCTTTACCCCCGCCCGAGCGGGTCAGGACAGTTCTCGGTACGCCTCGTGTCCGAGAGTTGCGTGACCTTCCAGCCGTCAGCGTCTCGCAGAAGCTCCATCGAGTTGATGCCGCAATGCCGAACTGCGCCGTCGAGGTAGAAGGTGTAGGGCACCCAAGCGGAGGCCATGTCGCCGTCGGCATCGATGTCGAGGTCGTACACCTGCTCGTCCCAGCTGCCGCCGGACTGACCGATCGCTTCGATCCATCCGTCGACGGGCTGTGCTGCGATGACGGCCGGCCCGTTTCTCGTGGAGATCACCGTGCAGCGCGCGTCTGGGGCGAAGACCTCGCGCACCATCTCGGGGTTCGCGGTATGCATGCCTTCGAAGACCTGCATGATCGCTGCCCTTACAGCCGCCTCTCCATCTTGGGCTTCCAGCGCTGGCGCGAATACAATGGCCGCCGCGAGCACGGTGGCGGCGACCGACATGCGTTTCTTCATATGACTCTTCCGTCCTTCTACCCGATCAGGACGATCGGGATCAGCAGTGTGGCGAGCGTCGTGATGAGCACTATTGCCAAGATGTTGAGCACAATGCCCGCGCGACTCATCTGCGGGATCGTGATGTAGCCGGACGCGAAGACGATCGCGTTCGGGGGGGTGGCGACCGGGAGCATGAATGCCATCGACGCCGCGAGTCCGGCGGTCGCCATGAGGAGCAGCGGCTCCATTCCCAGTCCCACGGCGGCGCCGGCCATGATCGGCATCGCCATGGTCGAGGTCGCCGTGTTCGACGTGACCTCCGTGAGGAAAACGACCAATGCCGCTACCACCGCGATGATGACGACCACGGGTACCGTGTCCAGCGTTGCTACGACGCTACCAATCCAGGCCGCGAGACCCGACTGATCCATGGCCCGTGCCAAGGAGAGGCCACCGCCGAAGAGCACAAGCACCCCCCACGGAATGCGCTGTGCGGTCCGCCAGTCCAGAGCGAACTCGCCCTTCCGCCAGTTCACCGGGAGTATGAAGAGCACCGCAGCGGCGGTCATGGCGATCGTCGAGTCGCGGATGTTCGGCGAGAGGGTCTGAAGTCCCGGGATCGTCACACCGCCAATCGTCTTTTCGGAACGCAGAACCCAGGCCAACGCGGTCAAACCGAACACCACCGCCGTCATCTTCTCGCCGCGGCTCATCGAGCCGAGGCCCCTGCGTTCGCCCTCGAGAATCGCCGTGGCATCACCCGAAAGGTCGCCCGGCGGGTACAGGAAACGTGTGAGCAAGATCCAGGTCAAGGGCAACATCACCGCCGTCAGAGGGAGCCCAACCCCCATCCACTCGACGAAGCCGATTTCTGTGCCCAGGAGCTCGTTCGCTGCTCCCGCGAGCACGGCGTTCGGGGGTGTGCCGATGAGCGTCGATACGCCGCCGATCGATGCTGCGTATGCAACCCCCAACATGAGGGCGATCCCGAATTTGTAGGGGCCCTTCTGGTCGTTCGGGCGGAACATCTCACCAACCGCGAGCGCGATCGGCAGCATCATCGCAGTGGTGGCGGTATTACTGATCCACATGGAGAGGAACGCTGTCGCGAGCATGAAGCCGAGCACGAGCCGGTTGGGACTCGTTCCCACCAAAGCCATGATGCTGAGCGCGATACGCTTGTGAAGACCCCACTTCTCCATGGTCACCGCCAGGAAGAAGCCGCCCATGAACAAGAAGATGAGCTCGTTCGCGTATGGCGTACTGGCGTTCGAGGCGTCGAGCACGCCCAGTATCGGGAACAGCCCGAGCGGCAGAATCGCTGTGGCCGGAATGGGAATCGCCTCCGTCATCCACCAGATGGCCATGAGCACGGCGACCGCCGCGGTGCGCCAGCCCTCCACGCTCAGGGATTCCGGTGCGGGTAGCGCCAGGAGAACGAGGAACACCAGGGCGCCGCCGATCAGCCCGAGGCGTTGGGCCTGCCGGTAGGTGTTTGGGCCGCTCGTATCGTCCAAGATCTTGCCCCGCGGGACTGTGCGTCGTTTTGCTGAACTCGGCGCCGAGTCTGGCGGAAGAATCGGACGGATGCAACCGTATGTAGAAACCACTGACCGATGTCCGGGCGGATGAGTGTCTCAACCTCGGCTTCTGACGAGGAAATATCATGGGCGACGAAAAGACCATCTATCGTGAAAGGACCCACTGGCCCGGGTGGGTGAACGCCATTTTCTGGACCGCGATCCTCGGCTCGTCCTACCCGCTCTTGGCGGGCTGGGATACGGACTTGGACCTCGGGGCTCGGGTTGCGACGGTCGGCTCGATCGTCGGCGTCGCCGTGGCGGTGAAGCTCGTGCTCGGAGGCCTGACCGTGCTCGTTCAGGAGACCCGGATCTTCATTCATCTCGGCTCCGCGCCACTGCTTCGCAGGAACGTGCCCTATGCCGATATCGAGGGGCTCGCCTCCGTGCAATACCGACCGATCCGGGAATTCGGCGGATGGGGAATTCGTGGATGGGGCAGGAGGAAGGCCTGGACGGCTCGTGGCGATCGTGCGGTGGTGCTGACATTGGTGGGCGCCCGAGAGTTGTACATAGGCAGCGACCGTCCGCAACGCCTCGAAGAGAGGATTCGAACCGCCGCGGCCGACCAATTCGCGGCATGAACAGCCCGGACCTCACCCCTCGAAAGCCAGCCGACTCGAAGGCCGTTGTCTCCGAGCTCATGATGCCCAATCAGGTGAACAACCTGGGGCACGTTTTCGGCGGGGTCCTGCTCTCCATGGTGGACCGCGCGGCTGCGGTCTCCGCCATGCGACACTCGGGGCGCCCCTCGGTCACGGTCTCGATCGATCGCGTCGACTTCAAGGAACCGATCCGATCGGGCGAACTCGTGACCTGCACGGCACAGGTGAACTTCGTCGGACGGACCTCGATGGAAATCGGAGTTCGAGTCGATGCTGAGAACCTGCTCTCAGGAGTGAAGCGGCACACGAATACCTGCCTGCTCACCTTCGTCGCGATCGACAACGAGCACCGCCCGTGTCCCGTGCCGCGGCTCGACACATCAGACGCGGACGACGAACGTCGATTCCGCGAAGGCCAGCGTCGACGGGAAGTCCGTGAGCAGTTGGACCGGGAGCTCGAAAAGGCGCGCTGAGGGCTCTGGGGCGGAGTCCCCCGACAGTCGGCGCGACGGACCGTCCTGCAAATACTCATTGCGACGAGCCTCGCCACGCCGCAACCTTGGAGTATGGCGATCCCCCTATGTTTGCCTCGGCTCGTTCTTGCCGGCGCCCTGCTTACTTCCACCTCCGGATGTCTGCTCCAGCAGGACCAGGAGTTCCCCCTGGAGTTGGGAGAGGGCGAGGGCGCAGCCAAGACCATCGGAGTCGAAGGGGGCGTGATCAGTGTGCCCCCCGATTTTTCTTTGAACTTTCCGGCCGGAGCACTATCTGCATCCTCGCCGGTGACGGTGGCTCAGCGCATCAATGCTCCGTTCCCGTCCGAGGCGGGTGCTGTGTTGCCCGGCACGGCCTACGATATCAGTCCGGCTGGCTTGACGTTGGCGACACCGGCGAGGGTCGAGATCCGGGTTCCGCCGTCTTTGTTGGAACTAGGTGACGACATCCGACTGGGGATCGCGCTCCTGAACCCTGACGGTTCGGTCGTGACCGCGACCGGCACGTACGATGCCACATCTGGCTTCCTGTCGGCTTCGCTGGAGCAACTCGGTCCCGTAGCCGCAGTGGTCGAGCTCGACGCGATCGACGTCGAAGCCGGCCTGCCTCCCACACTGGGAGGTGGCAACTTCGCAGGAGCTCCAACCCCGAGCGGTGGCGGGGCAGGCGCCGCCGCGGGGAATCTTCGATATCAGTCCAGTTGCTCCCCCGACGCCCGCCGCTGCTTCAGTTCAGGCTTGATGAGCGTTTGGATCGACAAGGTCCTGAGCGATCGCATTGGTGAGTCACTGGTGATTGTGGCGCCGACCGTGTCCGCGGATCTCGACTTCCTCACATTCGACGGCGCGGGGCAACCGACCAGCGCGGTCGGTCAGATTCGTGTCGAGGGCACCCTGAAGGCTCGTGTCGGCCAGACCGTGGTCAGCTACTCAGTCGATGAACACAGTATCACCGGTTCTGGGGGCGATCCCTCCGTGACGAGCGTTTCCGTGACAGGCAACCACATGGTCTTCACAGAGCTCACCGGCGACACGAGCAACGATCTCGAGTTTGGGCTCACCAGGATCGCGACCGGTGAGCTGCTTACGCTGAGTATCGAGCGGAAAGTGGATCTTGAAAACGACGACGGTTCCGAAACCACCGGAACCGTCTTCATCCACGTCAGGCTCCGCCGATGAGGGCGCGCGGCACGTTCAGGGCGTTGGCCATCTGCGTGGCGCTGGCAGTTGGCACGAGCGAGGCGCGAGCACAGTTCTCACCCGGCGTCCGCTCGGCCGGAATGGCCGGTGCGGGGCTGCTATTCGCCACGGGGCTCGACGCGGTGGAGTGGAATCCGGCCAACCTCGCGTGGTCCCGCGGGTGGGACCTTTCACTCTACGAGTTTGGAGCGGCGGGCCTGCTGACCGGCACGACGATCGAGGACTTGATCGAAATCGCGACCGCAGGAGGAGACGGCGACGCGAGCGTTGTCAGCCGGCTTCCCGCGGACGGTTTCACGCTGTCGACGACCCTGGAGGGCTTCGTGACAGCCAACGCTGCCTCGCTCGCGGACGTGCCCGAGGCGGGCTCTCCACTGCCGTCGGTCGGCATCGCGGTGGGACCCGTTGCGTTGCGTATTCGCAGCAGGCTCATGGCGGATGCAAGCATGAGCCGCGAGATCGCCGACCTGACGGTGAGCGGGTACAACCCGGAGCGGATTCAAGAGTATGCCGTTCGCAATACCAGCGTCCGTACCGTCTCGTTTACGGAGATCACACTCGCATACGGACTCACGATCGGGGAGCGCTTTGCGCTGGGTCTCGCGGCCCGGTCGGTGCGCGGGCACAGCTTGTTCCAGATCAAGTTCTTCGAGCCCGAGGTAGACCTGGAGGAAGAGACGCTGGCGGTTACCGCGGCCACAGTCGAGTCACCCGGTGGTACGGGCTACGGCTTCGATGTTGGCATGGCACTCGATCTCGGGGCGGGCGTCCGAGTTTCGATGGTAGGCAGCAATCTCTTCCAGCGAATGACATGGGACGAGAATTTAATAGCGCATCAGGCGGTGTTCTCCGACGACGATTTCGACGACGCGGATATCATCGAGTTGATCGACCGGTTCGAGGACGCGCCGGTGGAGGCGGAAGGGGTCTCGCTCGCCGTGTTCGAGGCCGCCCGGGATTTGTTTCGACAGTCGTATTTTCCGATGACGATCCGGGCCGGCTTGGGCTGGGCCCACGGTGGCACGAGTCTCGAACTCGTTGGCGTCGCGGTGGCGCCACGCGGGCGCCACCACAATGCGTGGGATGAGCGGGTGTCCGCCGGCCTCGAGCAGCGCCTCGCGTTTCTCACACTGCGCGGGGGTTACAGCCTCTCCACGGACGGCCTCACATCTGTGGCGGCGGGGCTCGGACTGGGGCTCGGGCCAGTGAGGTTCGAGGTCGGTGCAGGCCGCTTCTCCGGGACGCTCAACGGGGTGGACTACGACGGGGCTCAGGCTACGATCACGTTGGCCGTGCGGGGGGGGGGCTCATGAGGTCTCGCCGCTACGTGCTCGCCCTGCTTCTGCTGACGGCGGCTGGCGCGTGCTCCGATTCCGTCTCCCCGGATCGGGCCGCGTTCCCGCTGCTCTTCTCGATCAGGGCCGCGTCCTCGATTTCGGCCAATGAAAGCCATGCGCTCGGAAGAGCGTTCGACAAGGTCAACAAGTATCGGGTCATCGTCACGGACCTCCTGACGCGCGACATGGTCGTGGACACGGTGATCCCGATCGCCGAGGGGCTCGCGGCCCATACGCTCGACATCTCGGTTCCCGATACGTACATCGGGCGCGTTCTGACGCTCGAGATCATCGCCTTCGAGAGCGATAGCGAGCTCTTCCGCACGGAGGTCGCGGCGACTGTTGAGACGGGGACGAACGAGCCCATCTCCGTAGCCGTTCGCTATACCGGACCCGGGCTGCGCGGGAGTGTCGCCACGGCCGAGGGAGAGGCGATCAGCGGAGTCAGTGTATCGCTGCTGCGCGACGGGAGTGTGATCGAGGATGCAGTGACCGCTGCCGACGGCTCCTTCTTGTTCATCGATCTCCTGCCGGGTGACTACGTCGTCCGTCCGACTGTGACGGGTGACCTGCAAGCGTGCCCTGGGCAGCGCGACGTCACGCTCGAGTCCAGCACGACGTCCCTGGTCGCGGCTTTCGTGCTGCGCAGCGGTTCGTGCACGGTGCGCGTGCTCGTGGTCTCAGGCGGTGACTTCGACGATACCAGCGCGGCCGCCGCGCAGTTGGCCGGCGATCCAGAAATCTCCGTCGAAGCGTTTTTCTTCGTCTCGAAGCTGCCGGGGCTGGATATGCTGAAGCGGTACGATGTCGTGTTGCTCTACATGAACGGTCTTTTCAACGGGTCGAGAGCGCTCGGCTCGGAGTTGGCTACCTTCGTCTCGCTCGGTGGTAACGTGGTCTTCGGCTCGTTCTACTGGCAGGGCCGAAGCGACAGCCCCAAAGACTCAATCGGGTGGGGTGACCTCGAGAAAATCGATCCGTTCGCCTCGACCGGCGGAGCTGTCTACCGCGACGGGTCGCTCGGTTCGGTGACGCCGCACGACCTCACTCAGGGCCTACTCAGGCTCAGCTCTAACGGATTCTGGGGAGGCGTGATCGCAACCGGTGGGACGACCGTAGTCGCTTCGTGGCGGGACGGGACTCCGCTCTTGGGGCACAGGAAGCTCGCCGCTGGGCAACGCATGGTCGGTGTCAGCCTGTTCCCGGCGCATTCCGCCGTGGGTGGCGTGAGCGGTGACACCGGGACCTTGTGGAAGAATGCGGTCCGCTGGGCCGGTGCCGCTGGCGGACCAGCCCGCGTGGGAGTGGTAGTCGGCGGGAGCTGAGACCCGGCTGCCTCAGCGCCTTTCCACCACCATCGCGAAGCCCATGCCGCCGGCAGCGCACACGGTAATGAGCCCGAACTCGCTGTCCCGTCGCGCCATCTCGTTGAGGACCGTAACCGTGATGCGGCCACCGGTCGCACCGAACGGATGGCCGATCGAGAGCGAGCCTCCCATGACGTTGATGACATCCACATCGGGATGTCCGACAGCCTCACTTCGCCCGAGCTCATCCTGGGCGAACTGTCTTGAGGAGAGCGCCTGAAGATTGGAGAGCACCTGGGCCGCGAAAGCCTCGTGCATCTCCATGAGTCCGATGTCCTTCATGGTCAGCCCCGCCCGATCTAGCGCCAGCGGCGCGGCATAGGCGGGTCCCTGTAGCAATTGGCCCGCGGGGTCCAACGCGGTCCATGCCCAGCTGCGTACGTAGCCCATCGGTTCGATGCCCTCGGCTCTTGCGCGCTCCCCGTTCATCAAGACGACAGCCGAAGCACCGTCGGTGAGCGGCGAGGAGTTGCCCGCTGTCACCGAGCCGTGCCGTCGGTCGAAGGCCGGGCGCAGCTTGGCGAGGAGGTCGAATGAGGTGTCGCTCCGGATGCCGTTGTCCCGGTCGATGATCTTTCCGTATTCGGGGGGCAAGTACACTGGAGTGATCTCGGCGGTGAGCCGCCCGTCTTGGGTGCCGGCTGCCGCGAGTTGATGCGATCGCAGCGCCCACCGGTCCTGATCCTCCCGCGAGATCCCGTTCTCCTTTGCCATCCGCTCCGCGGACTCCCCCATCGTTTCACCCGTGGTCGGCTCCGCGATCGCGGGCGTGACCGGGATCAGGTCCTTCGGCCGAACGGACGAAAAGGGCGAAAGTCGCTGTCCGAGAGTCTTCCCCTTGGCGGCGACCATGAACGTTTTCGACAGTTTGTCGCTCACCGTGATCGGGATGTGCGAGAGCGACTCCGATCCGCCCGCGATGACCACGTCCGCCTGGCCGATTTCGATCAGCTGGGTGCCGTCGGTAATCGCCTGGTTGGCGGAACTGCAGGCCCTCGAGACCGTCACTGCGGGCACCGTTTTTGGAAGGACCGCCAAGCCGACCTCGCGTGCGATGTTCGGCGCCTGGGTATCGTGCACGACGGTTCCGTACACGAGTTGATCGATGCGCTCGCCCTTCAGGCCGCTGCGTCCCAGCGCGTCGCGCACGGCCACTTTCCCCAGCTCGATTGCCGAGAGGTCGTTGAAGACGCCGCCAGAGCGAACGAACGGGGTGCGGCATCCTGCAATGATCGCGGTGTTCATTTAGTGGCTCCTGGAGCGGTAGAGCATCGCAAATGCTTGATGTTCGTGACGCAGGCGGCAACAATGGGGGGAGCTACGATACCTAAACCTAGGAAAAGAGCTGTGAGACGACCGTGATTGCGACCCTCCGGTACCCCTGATGCGCCCCACGAAGGCTGCTGTGTACCTGGCCATTTGTGCCGTCGCGAGCGCTGGATGCGGTGCCCCGATGCCGGAGACCCTGGGCGCGCGAGACGGCGAACTCGCTCCTTGCCCTTCCACCCCGAACTGCGTGCATACGGGTCTGCGACATCCGGAGGGCACGCAACCGCTCTACCTGCATGTGGAGGGCGGAGGCAGCTTAGAACATGTTCGCGGCGTCGTGGAGGCAATGCCGCGCCTCACCATCGTCTCGGTGTCCGAGCGGTACATCCATGCGGTGGAACGTAGTCGACTGTTCCGCTTTATCGACGACCTGGAGCTGCTCCTGGCGGAGGACCGTGAGATCGTCGTCCGGTCGGCCTCGCGGCTGGGCAGCGGCGACCTGGGTGTCAATGCACGTCGTCTGGAGCGGTTACGCGCTGCACTCGGCGAAGCGGGCCTGCTGGCTCCCGCGGCGCCCCCCGGTAGTGAGTAGGTATCGCACCTCAGACCTACCTCAGCCCCTCCGTCACAGCGGCGACCACCGCGCGCTGGAGTGGGTCGATATCAGGATACGATCCGTCCCGGTCGACTCCGCCGTGCTGTCGATTCGTGAGCAGCACGAGCGCGAGATCGTGCTCGGGCACCGCCAGCACCAGGGTACCGGTGAAGCCGGTATGGCTGAACGTGGTCATGGGCACGTAGGCTCGAAGCTGCCATCCGAGCGCCTGCCCTTGGCCGGTCGGCATCAGGAACGTGTCGATAAGATCCGCGCTCAAGTATCGTCGACCGCTGTATTCGCCGCGGTTGATCAGCATCTGTAACAGGACCCTCAGCTCTCGCGCGGTCGAGAAGAGCCCCGCGTGTCCCGCGATCCCCTCGAATGCGTGATGGGCGTTCCCGTCGTTGACCTCTCCGTACAGCGTGTACCGCCTCCAGCCGTCCCAGGCATCTGCGTCGCCAGCGATGCGATAACCGAACGTCGAGTCGTGCACCATGCGGTACTCGTAGGGGTTGCCGTGCGACGTGGAGGCGTAGGTGTCAGGCGCATCATCGAGCCCCGCGGCGTCGCGCGGGCGGAATCCAGTCTGCTCGAGCCCGAGCGGCGCGTATATGTGCTGCCTCAAGAAGTCGTCCAGGGACGTTCCGGCTACGCTCTCGACGGCTAGGCCCAGCAACATGAAGCCGAGGTCCGAGTAGTGACGCCCCGATCCCACCTCCCACGCCAAGGGACGGGCGCGAAGGTACTCATATGCCTGCTCACGGTTCGACGCGTGGTAGTACGTCGGAAGCCACTGTTGCAGCCCAGCCCGGTGGGTGAGCAGGTGTCGCAATGTGATGTTCGCTTTTCCGTTCCCTCGAAAATCGGGGAGATACCGTTGCAAGGGTGCATCGACGTCCATTTCTCCGCTCTCTACCAGCAGCATGACCGCCAGCGTAGTCGCCATCACCTTGGTGACCGAGGCGAGGTCGAAGACGGTGGACGCCGTCATGCGAACCGGGTCTGCCCGGCGGCGGGCCCCGGTCGCATCGGCCGCCGCCTCCCTCCAGGCCGCGTACTGTCCGGTCTGGTACTCGTTGAGTCGGCTCCACCCGTAGGCGCGCTCGAGAACAACCGCGTCGTCCCTCGCGACCAACAGCACAGCACCCGGGATGCGCCCCGAGTCCACCCAGTCCGCGACCACAGAATCGGCGGTTTGTAGGCCCTGCTCGAGCTGAGAGGTCGCATGGAGGACACCCGCAGGGGGAAGCTGTCGCGGCTGCGGTGCCGCGAAGGGCGACACGGCGATGAGTCCGAGTACCGAGGCGAGAGGCAGTGGGCGCATGGAAAAATGATATCGCAACGGTGGGCCAGAGGCACCGGAACCTATCGCGCCCCTGCTTCCGGGCCTAGCATGCCAGGGCGAGGCCGCCGTAGCGTCGCAGGGCGTACGGCGACCCAAAGGGGGACTCGAGAGGACACGGTGTATGCAAACGAGGGACCGAGTGGACGGAGCAAGCCGCACGCGGCGTGGTGCGCTGCTCGTAGCCGCGATCGTGTTGGCCGTCACGGTTGCGTCGTGCGGCCTATTGGAGCCTGAAATCACAGGCACGGGCACGATCGTCTTCCTCGACATCGAGGGGGGATGTTGGGTCATCGATACGGTCGATGAACGCTATGCCCCCTTCAACCTGCCGCTCAACAAGGAGGTCGATGGCCTCGAGGTGGACTTCGAAGGGGCCCCCCGCCCCGACCTGACAGGGTTCTGTCCCGGCGTGATCATGGAGTTGACCTACATACAAGAGGTCGGCGCTTAGTCGGGTGATGCCGGGACCCGTCCCCATCGCGAGTTATCTCTATCGGCACGAAGCGGAATTCGCCGCGGGCTTCCTGGCAGACGCCGGCATCCCATTCCGGCTCCAAGCCGACGACGCCGGGGGCATGGATTCCTTCCTCACCAGCGCTCGGCAGATCTGTCTCTGGGTTCGTCCCGAGGACGTAGCAAGGGCGCTCGAGGTGCTCGACGTTCCATTGGACGGCAGCGCTTCGGACGTGGAAGACACGGGTGCCGATCTCGATCCTGAACTGCCCCTCGAGGATGAGGACGGAGCCTACCGCTCGGGTCTGTTCCTGCCCGAGGCCGGTGCGCTGGAGACGGGCCTCCCGCCCGACGAAGCTCGCCGCTTGCCGGAAAGGCCGGACACTTCGCGGACCACGCTGAGCGGGGAAGAGCGCGTGGTCGCGGGCGCGCTCGGCCTCGGTCTCCTAGCGCTCGGCCTGGGCATCACGCCACTGGTCCTGACGGCCGGCCTTTCCGTCGCGAGCCTCGTCCTGAGCGGTGTCTTTGGTGTCGCTGCGTTCTTTGGACGCGCCGTCGGGCCGTTCCGTCTCGCGTTACGCGTCCTCTCCGGACACCTTCCTTGACCGGAATGGAATAGCGGAGCCCCCGCGGGCGTACAGGAGATCCCGTTGCTGCCACCCCCACCACACCCAGAAGCGTCCGAGTAGCCGATGCGCGCAGTCTCATTCAACGTCACCGTCCCGGGTTTTCTCATCGGGAAGGGCCTGGGTGGCTTTACCGAGTCAGCCATCTTCGGCGGCTTCAGCGGCCTCCGTTTCGGGGATGTCGCGGAGCCACCATTGCCTGCGGCGGACTGGGTGCGCCTGGAGATCTTGAAGGCCGGGATCTGCGGAACCGATATCGGCACGTTGACGTTCAAAGCCAGTCCCGCCATGGAGCCCTTCGGGTCCTTCCCTGCCGTGCTCGGCCACGAGATCCTGGCTCGGGTGCTGGAGATCGGAAGCGACGTACACTCAGTCGAGCCCGGGCAGCGCGTCGCGGTGGACCCAATGATCTCGTGCACCATGCGGGGGTTTGCGGGCGATACGCAGTGTGGCTCTTGTTCGGCTGGGCTGCATTGCACGTGCGAACGAAGCGGCGAGGAGGGCGCTCTGAAGGTCGACGGCAGCCCGCTCGAGCGCGGCGCGACGATCGGATATCATGCGTCGCTGCCGGGCGGGTGGGCGGAACGCATGATTGCGCACGAGAGTCAGCTCTTCGCGGTGGACGACGCGATGAAGGAGCGGACCGCTGCGCTCATCGAACCACTGGCGGTCGGCATGCATGCGGTGCTCGGCTCGCGGCCTTTCGGGGCGGGGCCGGTATTGGTGATCGGGAGCGGCCCAATCGCGCTCGGCACGATTTGGTCTTTGCGAGCCGCTGGCTACTCGGGGGAGCTGGTTGCCCAGATCAAGCGTGGCCACGAGGCAGAGATTGCGCGGGGGTTGGGAGCGAGCGAGGTGGTGGCTCCGGGCGACGAGGCCCGCCAAGCGCTCGTGGATACGGGCGCTCAAGCGTACATCCCGATCGTCGGTGACGAGGTATACGCGGGCGGAGGGTTCCCGCTGATCTTCGATTGCGTCGGTAGTGGACAGACCGTCAAGCAGTGTCTTCGCTACGCGGCTCCCCGCGGTCGCGTGGTGATGCTGGGTTGCGCCGCCGAGATCTCCAAGCTGGATCTGACCTTTGTCTGGGCGCGGGAACTCGACGTGAAGGGGTACGTCGGCTATGGCACAGAGGACTGGCGCGGCGAGCGCGTGCATACGTTCCAGGTCACGCACGACATGTTGTTGGAAACCGAGGCCCCAGTAGAACCGATCGTGACCCACGTATACCCGCTCGATCAGTACCGAGATGCGCTTTCGACGGCCACGAATCGCCGCCGAACGGGTTCGATCAAGGTGCTGCTCGATCCCACGGTGGGGTGACGAAGGCCTTCCGGATGACCCAGTGACCCGCGGGCGCGTGGTCGTCGTGGGTGGAGGCGTGGTCGGCGTGAGCTGCGCGTACGCCCTGGCGCGCGAAGGTCTCGCCGTCGTTCTGCTCGAGCGTGAGCACGTCGCCGCCGGCGCCTCCCGCGGAAACGCCGGCACGGTATCGGCGGGCCACCCACCCCTGAACCGCCCGGGGCGGATCACGAAGGCCATCACGCAGATGCTGGACGCGAAGAGCCCACTCTATTTGCCCCCTCGCTGGGATCCAGAGTTGTGGCGCTGGCTTCTCACCTTCGCGCGTCACTGTAGCGCCGCGCATGTGGAGAAGTACATGCGGGTCATGGCGCCTCTGGGGCTAGACGCTCTGGCCAGCTTCGACCGACTCATCGAGGAGGAGAGTATCGACTGCGGCTACCGTGCAGAGGGGTACTTCGAAGTCTGTACGACGGCCGCGGGCGTGGCGAGGGCTCAGCACGAAGCGTCGATCATCGCAGGTGGCGGCTACCATCCGGAGGTCCTCGATGGGGACGAACTACGGAGAAGGGAGCCCGAATTCGGGCCTGGGGTCATCGGGGGCGTGCACTACCCGGAGGCGCGCACGCTCGACCCGTATCGGTTCGTAACCGAACTGGTCGCGAGAGCCCGGCATCGGGGCGTGGACGTTCGCGAGGGTGTGGCCGTGGGTGGCGTTTCGACTGCGGGCGGCCGCGTGACCGGAGTGTGCACAAACTCGGGTGAATTCGTCGAAGCGGACCACGTGGTGCTCGCTACCGGCCCGTTCAGCCTCGAGTTGTCACGCCGGATCGGCGTGCGGCTTCCTGTACAGCCGGGCAAAGGGTACCACAGGGACGTTGTGGTGGCACCCGGTGGGGCCCCCCCGCTCCGGGCCGCGTGCGTACTACACGAGAGCTCGGTGTTCTGTACGCCGATGGCGGGATTCGTGCGCTTTGCGGGCACCATGGAGTTCTCGGGGCTCAACGACGTAATGCGGCCGGCCCGCCTCCGGCAGCTCACCGAAGCCGCCCGTTCGTGCCTTCCGGGCCTCGGCGGCGAGGATCCAACATCCGAGTGGTGCGGGCTCCGTCCCATGTCCGCGGACGGGTTGCCGATCGTCGGACCGCTGGGTGGCGTCGACGGCGTCAGCATCGCCACGGGTCACGGGATGCTGGGGCTCACGCTCGGACCCGTCACCGGTGAGATCATCGCCAAGCAGGTCGTAGGAGTGGGTGAGTCGAAGCACCGGCCGCTGGGTCCTGAGCGCTTCTCCTGAGATGGACGCTCTGCATCCCGAGGCTGAAGTTCACAGCGACGACGACTTGGTGACGGCCCTGCTCCACGAGCAGCACCCCGACCTCGCGGGGGAGACACTGGCTCGCGTGGACGCTGGGTGGGACAACGTGACGTACCGCGTCGGGGGCGAACTCGCGATTCGTATCCCTCGCAGGGAGACCGCGGTCGCCCTCCTGCTCAGCGCGCAACGCTGGTTGCCCGTTTTGGGCCCGAGGCTCGGGATTGCGGTGCCGCTCTCCACCAGCGGCGAGCCGCGTCACGAGAGCATCGGGCACACGATTCTCGCCAACTTGTTGAACGCCTAGCGGCGAATCGCGGGTCCGTCAGAAGTGCGTGACTCCGGACAACCTCAGCGGATGTCGACCACCAGCCGTTGTGGAGACCTCATCTCGAGCACGCGCACATCGCTGCCCTCACGCAGGCCCGCGATCCATGTGATCACGTCGTCCGCTTCACAGACGATGCCCGCTTCGTGTAAACGGGCGAAGTCATACGTTGCGGTCCCGATCGACATGGTGCGACGATTGCCGTCGACGATCCGGGCCGGCTTCATGCGGAGCACCAAGAACTGGTTTCCCGCGACTTCGGGCGCGTGCTCCACATCGGCTTCGGCTTCGGCTCCGTCTTCACTCTCGCTCGGCTCTCCACATACAACCGCTACTCCTGGTGGCACGACTCGGATCTCGTAGCCTGGGGCGGGTGCGTCCGAGCCGAACGTAAATGTCATTCGGTCGAAGCCCTCGTGGTCCGTAACCTCGACGCCCTCGATGATCGACCTGGGCGCGGCCGGACCGGGGCTGCGATTGATCGCGTTCCTCGTCCAAGGTAGCTCGACCGAAAGATTGGCCAGATCGAGATTCACCAGATCGGCTTCTAGGAGCGGCACCCGTTCGAGCTGCTTGACCGTCGTATCTGGAGCCTCTTCGGCCTGGGCGGTGGACTCGGCCTGCTCACCGGCGCAAGCGGCGAGCGCGAGCGTCAGCACGAGGAGCGAGGTGTGCTTCTGGGTCATGGAGCTTCGGGGTAAATGAGCTACGAGGCCTCAATGGCGTGTGTCGTGTCCAGGCGCGTCCTACACTCGCGGCTATACGATGTTCGGTATCCGTTTCAGAGGTACAGCGGGATGACCTCGGGGTGCACCTTGCTGTTCGGCTTGTCGCCGTCCACGCCGATCCCCTCGAGCTTGAGCAGCGCGACCTTGGCCGGTAGCCCGCCCCCGAAGCCGGTGAGTCGTCCATCGGAAGCCACCACCCGGTGGCATGGCACGACGATCGGGATGGGGTTGCCGCCGACGGCCTGCCCGACCGCTCGGGCCATGTCGGGCTTGCCTACGTCTCGCGCGACCTGGCCGTAGGAGACTACCTGCCCGTATTCGGTGTCGAGCAACCTACGGTAGACGTCGTGTTGGAAGCCGGTCGTCGCCGTGGAGAAGTCCAACTGAACGTCGAACGTGGTTCGTCGCTTGGCGAAGTAGGCCTCGAGCTGCTCCACGGCCTCGCCCAGATAATCCGGCCACTGCTCTAGAGGATCGGTGTGACGCTCTCGCGGTAAGGGTCCGAACTCGATGCGGCGGACCCCGGTCGGTGACACCCAAACGGTGATAGGACCCGCTCGTGTGTCGGGAAGATGAGCCGAGTGGATCTCGACCGGTGTCAGTGGGGCCCCTCTGACGAGTGCTTCTTGAGGGCCTCCTGCAGGGCGTCGAACCCGATCAGCGCACACTTGATACGCACCGGAAACTTGCTCACCCCCTGTAGCGCTCGCAGGTCTCCGAGTGCCTTGTCCTTGGCCGCTTCCTCGTCCCCGTGCATGAGGGCGGTGAACTGCTCCGCCAAGGCGTCTGCGTCGCTCAGCGAGGCGCCTTGCAGCTTCTGGGTCATCATGCTGATCGCGGCTTGCGAGATCGAGCAGCCTTGCCCGACGAACTTCGCCTCGACGATGTGATCGTCCTCGATGCGCAACTGCAGGCGGATCTCGTCTCCACAGACCGGGTTGGCCATGTGGATCTCTACGCTCTTCTCTGCCATTTCCGCTTTGTTACGTGGGTTGCGGTAGTGTTCGAGAATTAACTGCTGGTAGAGCGAGTTGAGTTGTGGCGTTTCCATCGTTCGCTACGTCCGCTGATCGGATTACTAATGTACGCCTCCCGGCGCGACTGCGCTTGCCGCGGGGTCGGGGGTTGGATGGTCGTCAGCCGAAGATGCCGCGCACGGTCTCCAGGCCTTCGACCAGTCGATCCACATCGTCCGTGGTGTTGTACAGGTAGAATGACGCTCGAGCCGTGGCTGCCACACCGAAGTGCTTCATCACGAGTTGCGCGCAGTGATGTCCGGCGCGAACCGCGATGCCCTCCGAGTCCAGGATCGTCGAGATGTCGTGAGGGTGCGCGTCGCCGAGGGTGAACGAGACGACCGCGGAGTGCTCGTCCACCGACTCTGGCCCGTAGATCCGAATGCCGGGGATGGAGCCGACCTGGTCCAGCGCGTACAGCAAGAGATCCCGCTCATGTGCCACAATCGCCTCCATGCCGACCTCGAGGAGGAAGTCGACGGCGGCCCCCATCCCGATTGCCCCGGCGATGTTCGGCGTGCCCGCCTCGAACTTGTGCGGCACCTTCGCCCACGTGCTCTCATCGCGGCCGACGAAGTGGATCATCTCGCCGCCGCCCTGATACGGGGACATGGCTTCGAGCAGGTCCTTTCGCGCCCACAGCGCACCGATTCCGGTAGGGCCGCACATCTTGTGACCGCTGAACGCGTAGCAGTCCACACCGAGATCCTGCACATCGACCTCGGTATGCACCGCCCCCTGCGCGCCGTCGATCACGACCAGTGCTCCGACCTCATGCGCGGCGGATGCGATCTGCTTGATGGGATTCACCGTGCCCAGCGCGTTCGAGACGTGCCCCAGCGCGACGACCTTCGTGCGACCCGAGAGCAACGAACCGAGGTCGTCGAGAATGAGTCGACCCTGCTCGTCGATCTCGAGATAGCGGATCTGGGCTCCCGTGCGACGAGCGAGCAACTGCCATGGAATGATGTTCGAGTGATGCTCCAGGGTGGAGATCAGGATCTCGTCGCCTTCACCGACGTTGTCCAACCCCCAAGCCGTTGCGACGAGGTTGATCCCCTCGGTCGTGCCCCGAGTCCACACGAGCTCGTCGGCTTCCGGCGCGTTGATCCACGCAGCGACCTTCGCGCGGGCTTCCTCGAAGGCAATCGTCGCTCGCCGGGAGAGTTCGTGGATGCCGCGGTGTACGTTCGCGTTGTCGTGCTGGTAGTAGTGCTCGAGAGTACTGAGCACCGCCCTGGGCTTCTGGGAGGTGGCCGCGCTGTCGAGGTATACCAGCGGCTGGCCGTTGACCGTCTGGCTCAGCGCGGGGAACTCCCGCCGGATCTTGGTCGGGTCGAGTGCCGTCATCGCTCGTGCCTCTGAGTCTCCGTGGCGTGCTTGGCGGTTGATCTGGTGAGCCTCAGTTCACGTCGATGAAGATCCGGCCGTCCCGGACTTCCACCGGGAACGCTTTCACGGGCCGAACGGCTGGTAGACACATGTTCTTGCCGGTCCTACAGTCGAAGCGGGCGCCATGATAAATGCAGAGGATCTCGTCCCCCTCCAGCTCCCCGTCAGAGAGTGGGAACTCCTCGTGGGAGCACTCGTCTTCCAGGGCGTAGATGGTGCCCTCGAAATTGGCCAGTACGACCTGGGTGCCGGCGGCTGTGACGCCCTTGAGTTGCCCGACCGGGCACTCCGTTTCGGCCGCTACCTGGATCCAGTTGGCCATGGGCTGTGCCTCAGCTGTGCAGAGCGAGTTTCTGTTCGATGACCCGTGTCACCTTATCCACCACGCCACCGAGCGGGAGTTTCGCCAGGACCTCTCCCAGGAAGCCGAGAACCACGAGGCGCTCGGCCTGCACGAGACTCAAGCCGCGGCTCATGAGGTAGAACTTCGCCTCGGCATCGAGTTGGCCGACGGTGGCGCCGTGGGAGCACTTCACGTCGTCTGCCTCGATCTCCAGGTTGGGAAGCGAGTCGGCACGTGAGTCGGGAGAGAGCAGCAGGTTCCGATTCGTCTGGTACGCGTCGGTGCCCTGGGCACCTGGCAACACACGGATGATTCCGCGGAAGGCCGCGCGGCTCGCGCCGTCGAGCGCGCCCTTGTAGAGCAAATCGCTGAAAGTGTTCGGCGCGACGTGGTCTTGGCTGGTATTGAAGTCGAAGTGCTGGTCCCCGTCTCCGAAATAGAGACCCAACATGTCGGAATTCGCGCCAGGCCCCAGAAGGCGCGCATTCAGGTCGACCCGTGTCACCGACGCTCCCAGTGCGACGTTCAGCGTATCGAGCTTCGCGTCGCGCTCGGCGAGCGTGCGTTGCATCGACTGGTAGAATGCCCCGCGACCGAGGCGCTGCACCGCCACGTATTGCACCTGTGCGCCGTTCCGTGCGATCAACTCGACCGCCGTCGATGTATAGGTCTGCGACTCGAAGTCGTCCGATAGGACTTCGTCCACATACGAGACCTGGCTCGCGGACTCGGCCACGATGAGTACGCGGCTGAAGTAGGCCGTCCCGGCCTCGCTCAGCCATCGGGTCACGCGCACGGGCTGTTCCAGGCGTACGCCCCGGGGCACGAATAGGAAGATGCCGTCGTTCCAGAGTGCCGCGTTGAGCGCGGCGAACTTGCCCTCCTCGGCGGGAACCGCTTCGGTGGCGAGGTGCTCCTGGACGAGCACTTCGTGGTTCGTGATCGCGTCGTGAAGCGACTCGAGGATCACGCCCTTGGCAGCCAGCCCTTCATCGACGTCGGCGTGCACCACGTGACCGTCGATGATGACGATATGGCCCGACGCCTCGCGGTCTTCGTCCATGGCCGCTCGTAGCTGCGGAGGCCAGGTGGTCGGGTCGCTCGAGAGCGCCTCGGCATCGCTGAAACGAAGGGCGTCGAGGTCGAGTTTCTTCTTGAGGTTCGTATAGCGCCACTCTTCGAGCCGCGTCGTCGGCATCGGGGTGCGCTCGTACACCTCCCAGGCATGCTGCCGACGTTCACGAAGCCACTGGGGCTCGTTCGCGCCTACGCGCTCGACCGCCGCGGCGTCGAGGGCGGTCCCCGCACTCTCCGTCAGGGTATCGCTCGTCATCCCACCGAGCCTTCCATTTCCATTTCGATCAGCCTGTTGAGTTCCACTGCGTACTCGAGCGGTAGCTGCTTGGCGATCGGCTCGATGAAGCCGCGCACGATCATCGCCATCGCTTCCTCGGTGCTGATTCCGCGACTCTCCAGATAGAAGAGCTGTTCTTCACCGATCTTTGAGACCGAAGCCTCGTGCCCGACGCTCGCGTCGTTCTCTTCGATCTCGATGTACGGATACGTGTCCGTGCGGGACGTGTCGTTGATGAGTAGCGCATCACACTCGACGTTCGAACGCGCGTGGTGTGCTCCCTTGTGCACCTTGCAGAGCCCGCGGTACGTCGAGCGCCCGTTCCCCTTCGAGATGGACTTGGAGATGATGGAGGAGGTGGTGTGTGGGGCCACGTGAACCACCTTGCCGCCGGTGTCCTGGTGTTGGCCGTCGCCGGCATAGGCGATCGACATGATCTCGCCGTGCGCGCCTTCGCCGACCAGGTAGCAGGACGGGTATTTCATCGTGAGCTTCGAGCCCAGGTTCCCGTCGAGCCACTCCATGGTCGCGCCCTCGTGCACGATCGACCGTTGAGTGACGAGGTTGTACATGTTGTTCGACCAGTTCTGGATGGTCGTGTACCGGAACCGGGCGTTCTTTTTGACCACGATTTCGATGACGCCCGAGTGAAACGACTCGGTCGTATACACCGGCGCGGTACATCCTTCGATGTAGTGTGCTTGCGCGCCTTCCTCGATGATGATGAGTGTGCGCTCGAACTGCCCCATCCGCTCCTGGTTCACCCGAAAATACGCTTGCAGCGGGGTGTCGAGCGAGACGCCCTTCGGGATGTAGACGAACGAGCCGCCCGACCAGACCGCCGCGTTCATCGCAGCGAACTTGTTGTCGTGCATCGGGATGATCGTGCCAAAGTGCTCGCGGAAGAGCTCGGGGTGGTTTTTCAGGCCGTCTTCGATCGAATCGAAGATGACGCCTTGAGCCGCCCACTCCTCGCGTAGCGAGTGGTATACCATCTCCGACTCGTACTGCGCGCCTACCCCGGCGAGGACCTTACGCTCGGCCTCGGGGATGCCGAGCTTCTCGAACGTCTCCTTGATCTCGTCGGGCACGTCGTCCCAGGAGCGCTCCATCTGTTCCTGAGGCCGCACGTAGAAGTAGATCTCGTCGAGCACCGCTTCGAGGCTGTCGAGGTCACCGCCCCACTTCGGCATCGGCTTCGAGTTGTAGACCTCGAGCGCCTTGAGTCGGTAGTCGAGCATCCACTCCGGCTCTTCCTTGTGCGCCGAGATCTGTCGGACCACAGTCTCGCTCAGGCCCTTTTCAGCACGGAAGACCGGCTTGGTCTCCGTGACGAAGTCGTACTTGTACTCGTCGAGTCCGAGGTTCTGGATCGTCTCGTTTTGCGGCATGGAGGTCTCCTTGGTGTGTCTAGACGCCGTCTGCTACTGAGTCCGCTTCGCGCCAGTCCTTGTAGCCGTCCACCTCGAGCGCGATCGCGACTTCTGGCCCACCCGAGCGGACGATGCGACCGTCGACCATGACGTGAACGCGATCCGGCTTGATGTAATCCAGCAGCCGCTGGTAGTGCGTGATGAGGAGGATCGACATCTCGGGATCCTCCTCCGTCAACTTGTTCACCCCGTTCGCCACGACTTTGAGCGCGTCGATATCGAGACCCGAGTCGGTCTCGTCCATCACCGCGAGCCTCGGCTTGAGCATCGCCATCTGAAGGATTTCGTTTCGCTTCTTCTCGCCGCCACTGAAGCCGTCGTTTACGTGCCGCTCGGCGAAGGACAAGTCCATCTCCAGCAACTCCATGCGCTCGGTCAGGATGTCGGAGAAGTCGAAAATGTCGAGCTCCTCCCCGTCGGCCAGGTGAGCCTGGACCGCGGTGCGCAGGAAGTTTGCGATCGAGACGCCGGGGATCTCGACCGGATATTGGAAGGCGAGGAAGATCCCTGCCTGCGAGCGCTCGTCCGCTTCGAGCTCGAGCAAGTCGTTGCCCTGGAACACGACCGAGCCGGAAGTCACTTCGTAGCCGGGGTGACCGGCGAGCACTTTAGCCATGGTGCTCTTGCCCGAGCCGTTCGGACCCATGATCGCGTGGATCTCGCCCTTGCGGATCTCGAGGTCGACGCCGTTGAGGATCGGGAAATCTTCATCGGCGACCTTGGCTTCGAGGCCCTCTATCTTCAGAATGGAAGCGTCGCTCATTCGTTCCTCAGCCAAAGCGTGGAGCCCAGTGGCCTGCTTATCAAGAATGATTCTCCGTTTCAGGTTCAGAAATCTAGACGGGGCAAATAGGGGGGTCAAGTGGGTGTAGACGGCGCCGATTCGCCGCGTCATACGGTCGGTTTCGGCGGTGTACAGGAGCTCGGGGACGGTGCCTGGTTGGTGCTCGGTGGCGGTGGCCTGAAGGGGCTCGCGCACGTCGGTGCTTGGCGAGCGCTAACAGAGGCAGGCGTGCGCCCCTCTGGCATCGTCGGCACCAGCATAGGGGCATTGGTGGGGGCGCTGGCGGCCAGCGGCATGACCTGGAAGGAGATGCGGAAGCTTGCGCTCGCGCTGGAGAAACGGGACATCGTGCGCCTCAATCGGCGCGTGGCGTGGATCAACGGGATCCGCCAGCTGAGCGTGTTCCGAGGCGAAGCACTCATGGAGTACTACGAGGAGTTGCTGCCTGGTGCGGGTTGGGATGCGATGGAGATGCCCTTCCTGGTCAACGCCGTGGATCTGACCGACGGCTCGACCGAGTGGTTCGGCACGGGCGCGAGGATGGACGTGTCACTCGTGGAGGCCGTGTACGCATCGTCCGCTCTCCCGGTATTCTACCCACCGTTCGAGCGCGGCGAGAGTGCGTTCGTGGACGGTGGTACGTCGCACCCCCTGGCGCTGGACTGCGCTGAGCGGCAAGGCGCGACCGGTATCATCGGGATCGACGTCGGGTCCGGTGAAACGGGCGATACCGAGAAGATCCTCGACCAGGGCATACTCGCCGTACAGCAGCGCATTTTTTCGATCATGACGTGGCGTCGTCGGCGTGATCTGCTCGCGCAGTGGGACGGTCCGCCGCTCATGTACGTGCGCCCTCGTCTAGAGGGCTACGCAACGTTCGACTTCGACAACATCGAGTACTTCCTCGACGAAGGGTATCGGGCGATGAAAGAAGTGCTGGAGGGCTGAGCGGCCAGGTGGGACGCTCCCCCGACTCATCCGTCGGCGCGCAACGCCTCCGTGGGTTCCACAGCCAGAGCCCTCCGCGTCGGCACGATGCACGCCAGGCTACACACCAACACCATCACCGACAGATAGCCGGCAAAGATCACGAGGTGAGCAGGTGGCGGCTTGTACCCGACTTCGGGGTTCAGTAGGAAGATCACGATGAGCACGGCCCCGACGAGCACGCCTGACGCTATCTGCTTCAACGCGCGCTTGAACATGGCCCACACGATTCGCCGCCGGTCGGCGCCGAGAGCCACACGCAAACCGATCTCCCGTGTTCGTCGCGACACCGTGAACGACATGATCGAGTAGATCCCTGCCGTCGCGAGAAGCATCCCGACGCTACCCATGCCCAGCACGACCCAGAACCACGTTGTGAAAGCGAGTTCGGCCGCCCACGCCGAATCGTCGAGGGGGCGAACCTCCTCGAGGATCAGGTCGGGATCGACATCGGCCACCAGCTCACGAAGACGAGGCGCGAACGAGGTCGGGTCTTCGCCAACTCGGAGGGCCATTCACACCGGGTAGGTCTGGCCGGCACCCAAGGGGTAGGTAGATTCCCCGCGCGTGCTCCCGCTCCGGGTTGATCTCCATGGGAATCTGCTTCACGACCCCGACGATCTCGTACCAGGCGCTGACATTGGGCTCGCTCGGATTCTCCCGGCGATCGACGAACTGAAACCGGCGGCCCAGCGCACTTCGGCCCTCCAGTATGACCCGCACGAATTCTTCGTTCACGATGGCGACGTGCTGACCCGGCCGGTCGTCCGCGGAGCCGAAGTCCTTGCCGGAGATGACCAAGGTGCCCATCGCACGGAAGAAGTCCAGATCGACCGACGCCGATTGAATGACGTGCCCGCGTGTCGAATTCAGCCGGGACGTGGGTCCCTCGACTTCGACCGTGCTCCGAATGTGAGGCCCGCCAGGGACCTGCTCGGCAATCGTGACCGAGCCGACTTCGGACTGGCCGAGGAGTCACCGCTTCACTTCCTTGTACGCCTCCACATACTCCAGGATGAAGCGGTCACCTCGAACCGCGGGTTCGAGCTCCTCCAGAGAGCCTATCGTCCCGCCCGTCGTGAGTTCCGCCATCAGGTACTGCTCGGCCGGGAAGCCGTACGGCTTCTCTTTGTAGTGTGCCGCCATGACGCCCACCACGATGATGACCGGGACGAAGGCCACGGTGACGCCGACTTGCCCGACGATCATGGAAGTCCACAGGCGCCCGAACTCGAGGCTCGATCCGCTCGTGGCGGCACGCTGCAGATGGACCTGGACTCCTCGACCCGTGACCTTCAGCGCCGGCACAACTCCTGAGACGACGGCCGCGAAGATGGTGAACACCAGCGCATAGCCGATCGTGGTTCCGGATAGGTGCTCGTTGAACCAGTATCGCCAAGCCGGGACACGATACCGGAGACCCATCTCATGCCGATCTCCGCGCCCAATAGTCCTATGATGGCGGATGCTCCCCCAAGGACGAGTGCCTCCGCGAAGAGCTGCGTCACGATGCGGCCCCGACTCGCACCGAGCGCGCTTCTCACCACGAGCTCGCTCTGGCGAGCCGCGGTTCTCGCGAAGAGCAGCAGCGCCACGTTTCCGCAAACGAGCAGTATGAGTCCTAGGAAGGCGATGACGTTCAGGGAGAAGAAGGTCGCGACCACCAGGCCTGAGAGCGTCACCCGGAGAGTGCCGTAGCGTTGTATCTCGGCTTGCAGCCGGCCGTGTGACGTGGGGTAGTCGGCCGCGGTCCTGCGGCCGATAGCGGCGACCTCGGCCCGGGCCTCCCTCAGAGAGGTTCCCCGAGCGAGTTTGCCCACGACTTGGCTTGCCGGGCTCTGGCCGCGCTGATAGTCGAGGGCGTTGAGCCGTAAGGGTGTCCAGAGCTTGTGCGCCTGCGGCCAGCCGAAGCCCTCCGGCATGACCCCGATGATCGTCGCCTGCTCGGACGCCAGCCGAACCGTCTTTCCGACAACGTCAGGGTCGCTCCCGAACTGGCCCTGCCACACGTCGTACGCGATCAGCACGACGTTGGGTGCTCCAGGCACTTCGTCCGTCTCCGAGATTGGACGCCCCGACACAGGGGGTGTGCGCGCGATGTGGAACGCATCGGCGGTCAGTGCTGCCCCGATCATCGGGCTCGCCGTCCCGCGCTCGGTGATGAGGTTCCTCTGCAACGTCTGGAAGGCGCCGATCTCCTCCACGGTGTGCAGCTCGTCGCGCCATGTGACGTAGTCGTGGAGCGCGCGAGGATCCGGAGAGCCCGTGGCGAGATCACGATTTCATATCTCGACAACCCGATCACCATCCTCGAAGGGCATCTTCGGGAAGAAGAAGTTGCCTGTGAATTGGAACGTGCCGGCACCGAGCGTGATGGCGAAGGCGATCGCGACTCCCGCGACAATCGTGAGTCCTGGGAATTTCACGAGCATCCGGAAGCCGAGCTTGAAGTCGAGCCAGGATATGCCGATGCCGGTGAGGACGTCCTCGTCTGACGCCTCGGATGGACCGCGCGGGGGCGGGGTCCGTGTGCGCAGGCGATCGCGCAGGATCGTGAAGCCCATGTCGAGCGTGTCGAGCCCGGTCAGGAACGTCCCGAGTACTCGCCCACGGTGCTCGACGTGGTCCCGGTGCGTCTCCTCGAGGTCGCCCACTACGTCGTCCTCGCGGTGCGGCGGCGCCAGGAATCGCAGAAGCGCACGTGCCCATCGCGGCGCGCTCACCCGGCCTCACCGATGATGCCGCCGAGCCCTCCGATCATGGCGCGAATGGCGCCCGTCGTGGACTGCACGGCTGCCAGCCCCGCCGGTTCGACGGAGACCAGGCGGCGCGGCCTGCCGCCGCGTTCGGGCCGCGGATCGCCTAGCCGGGTCGATACCAGTCCTTTGGTCTCCAGGCGCCGGAGTGTCGTGTATACGTTGGCCCGTCGAACTACGCGTCCCGCACGTTGCTCGATGTCACGGGCGATGGAAACCGTATACGCCTCCTCAGCACCGAGTCGCAACGCAGCCAACATGACGAGTAGTTCGAACTCGGCGAGAGAATCGGTAGACATGGCGGTCCGATATGAGTCACGATGTGACTAAATAATAACATGGAGTGCTCTGGGTCAACGATCGAAACTTTCCGTCTCGTACTCTCGAAGTATCTATCCTAGATATATCCACTACGGATAAATCCTCAGGAGCACACTATGCCAGGCCAAGAGGCACCCCTTCGACCGGCGGTCTTCCACATTCTGCTCGCGCTGGCGGGTGAGGACCTTCACGGGTTGGCGATTGCCAAGGCGGTCGACAGGGTGACGGCCGGTTCGGTTACGCTCGGCCCGGGCACGCTGTACAGATCACTGAAAGAGATGGCGCGAGACGGGCTCATCGAAGAGGTCACCGCGCCGCCGGGTGGAGAGGATCCCCGACGACGCTTCTACCACATCAGTGACCGTGGCCGATCGCTGGTGCAAGCGGAGGCCGCGCGTCTCGCGCGCATCGTCGAGGTTGCGCGCGAGAACCGGGTGCTCCCGGGCACGCCGTGACGACTCCGGGGCCACGGCCCGGGGAGCGCCTCTATAGGGCGCTTCTGCGCGCGTATCCTGCGAGGGTAGGCGGCGATTACGAAGCGGAGCTATTGGAGCTGTTCCGAATGAGGCGTGATGAGCGGCTGCGCCTCCGCGGCCGCCTCGGTATCGGGTTCTGGATCTTCATCCTCAGGGATGTGCTCGAATCGAGTTGGAAAGAGAGACGCGAGCCGCTCGAGACACACCGCAGACACGACGTCAAGACCAACATGGGAGGGGATGGGATGAAAGGGTGGATCGACGATCTCGGATATGCCGCGAGGCGCTTGACCCGTAGCCCGGGGTTCAGCATGACCGCACTGGTCATCTTGGTGCTCGGAATCGGCGTGAATTCGACGGCCTTCACCGTTGTGAACGCATTGCTGTTCCAGCCGCCCCCTTTTGTGAACCCGGAAGCTGTGGTCGACGTGCTGCAGGACTCGGATGACGGCCGTCCGAACTCCACGTCCTATCCGGCCTTCCAGGATATCCACCGCACCGAGGGAGTCTTCGCGTCCGTGGGTGCCGTGATGACGGACGAGGGGTTTCTGGAGCAGGATGGCCAGATGGTCTCGATTCTGGTGGAGTGCGCCACGTCTGACTACATGGACATCCTGGGTCTCGCGCCCTCCAAGGGCCGCTGGTTCGACTCTTCCCACGACGTCCGAGACGGAGACGCGGTGGCGGTGATCAGCCACCGCATGTGGCGAGATCGACTCGCCGGGGATCAAAACGTGATTGGGTCCACGCTTCGGATCGGCGGTGCCAGCGTGCCGGTCCTGGGCGTAGGACCTGTCGAATACAACGGGGGCATGGGCCCGGCACCGAGCGACCTCTGGCTGTCGATCTCGACGATGCAGCCGACCGGCGCCCGTGCGCGTTCGCTGGACGAGAGGGCCGACCCCCCTTTAGGGTGCGTGCGCGTTTGTTGGACGGCGTCTCGATCGAGGAGGCACAGTCGACCATGACGCGGCTCGCTGACCAACTGGCGGCGACGTATCCGGAACTGAACGCCGGCCGCCGGATTTCTGTCCTTCCGTAGTAGGTGGTGGGCTGCGACGGGACAACATCAATTCGGTGCTTCCGGCCGCCGCGCTCGTCATGACCGTGGTGGGTCTCGTCCTGCTCATCTCGACGTTCAACCTCGCCAACCTATTGCTGGTCAGGACCACCACGCGGGCGCGTGAGATCGCGGTCCGACTCGCAATGGGGGCGGGACGTGCCCGCCTGATGCGGGTCGTGATGTCGGAGGCACTGGTCCTGTCGGTGCTCGGCGGCGCCAGGGGGGTTGGCCCTGGCAGCATCGGTCGCCCGAGCCCTCAGTAGCGCGCGCCTCAACTTGAATGTGCCCGTTTCGCTCGACCTCAAGTTGGACATGAATGTTCTGCTCTTCACGATCGTGGTCTCGGTCGTGACGGGCCTGATTTTCGGCCTCGTGCCCGCCGTGCGCGTGACGTCTCGCGACGTGAGCGCGTCCTTGAGGGACGATGCTGGCGAACGCATTGGAGCGAGGCGGCGGTTCGGCCTGACCGGCATACTAGTG
>Ga0066376_10000819_pt1 | contig 29602 bp, 15 predicted proteins | sample Knorr_S15_td_Bot_FD_77009 | JGI IMG/M metagenome (GOLD analysis project Ga0066376, IMG submission 77009) | Marine microbial communities from Southern Atlantic Ocean transect - Knorr_S15_td_Bottom_ad_5009_LV_A | ecosystem: Environmental > Aquatic > Marine > Oceanic | place: Southern Atlantic... | reverse complement strand
ATTTAAAAATACGGCATCCGCCTCAGACATATCATCAGTGGGGCTATAATTACACTCTTTAAGTAAACTACCCACCAACTCAGAATCATACACATTCATCTGACATCCGTAGGTTTCTATATAGTATTTCTTATTCATATTCAAATTGTGGGTGGAAATATTACTTTAACGTAGAAATATCAAAGTAAAAATCTTTGGGGTCTTTACTATGTTTATTGTGCTGAATTTCATAATGTAAATGGGGTGCTGTAGAACGTCCAGTATTACCCACTTCGCCAATTTTTTGGCCCCGAATCACTTTTTCACCTGCCTTCACTTTCCGTTTGGAGAGATGGCCAAAAATAGTTCGGTATCCACTGCCATGATCAATTTCTATATAATTCCCAAAGGTACTATAATATTTGGAGATTCGAACGCGACCATCCGCAGTGGCATACACTGGCGTTCCAGTTCTTGCTGAAAAATCATGTCCATCATGAAATTTAAATTTTCGCGTAAAGGGATCACGTCGGTGACCATAGCGGGATGATAATTTTCCATCGCCGTCATTCAATGGATGAATTGCAGGGAAATGTCTGATTTTATCCACATTATTTTCTGCTGTTTCATAAATTTCATTATAACTAAGGGATTCTAAATTTATTAAACGATTCACCATATTCATCTGCTTACTCAATTGAGGTAAATCAAAATTATCGAGTGGAAGTAAGTATTCTAAAATTTCAGATTGGTCTTTATTGCTCTTGCCCCCCACACCTAATTTTCGCACATCTTTATGGATTGGCGGTAATTTTACTAATTTCCGAAGGAGGTCATCTTGTTCCTTAATCAGATCTAATTGCTCAAGGAGACCATCCATTCGTTCTTGGTTTTGATTAATTTTCTCCACCAACTTTTCATTATTCGCACGATGCTTTTGAATTTCACGTGAACCTGCCCATTGAACAAATTGGTCAGAAAACACAAAAAAGAGCAATGACGTAAATCCAATTACCGCTGCAAAAATGAGTGCAATATGAAAAGGGGATAAGTTGATCTGTTTCAGATCGAACTTTCCCTCTTTAATAAAGATGATTTTATAGCCGTTTTTTAACAAATTTGAATATACTCAGATCTACTTAGTGCCAAATTTAGGTCGAATGCATTCTTTTTTCAAAAGATATTCACGACATGAATGAAGTGAATTTAGGATAAGGGCTTATCCAGCAATTTTTGGGCATCATCATCATTTTTTCCAGTATCTTCACTAACCCCTTTATCTTTGAAGCGTTCTGTGATATACTGCCGTTGTTTTTCAATCTTATCTAGAAGACGAATATATTTATCATCATTAGAAAAATCCATCACACAGTTCTCACGATTTTTGAGGGCCACATACCGTCCCAATTCAATGTACATTTGCTTTAAATCCCATTTTAATTTTTTAATTTCAATTTGAATCTTTCCCCTTACCGCATATTCTTCTCCCTTATTCACGGCTTTTTTGAAGAATTCTCCCACTTTCTGAGATGCAGAATCAGTAAATTCATTCAATTCTTTTAATTTTTGTTCAAAAATATCTACCATTACGCTCCATTATGAATTTAAAATTTCATCTAATTTTGAATTTAATACTTTGGGGTCAGCCTTACCTTGGGTCTCTCTCATTAATTGCCCCATAAAAAACCCTTTCAATTTTACGTCGCCTGCCTTGAAACGTTCAAGTTCTTTTGGAAATTTTAACAGTGTCTGTGAAAGAATATCTCCAATCTCATCAACACTAGCTACTGAAATATTTTCTGATTTTATAATTGTGGATGCTGACTTTCCATGTGAAATCATTTTCTTGAATATATCCCTAGCTATGGTATCTGTAATTTTTCTATTATCTATGAGTAAAATTAATTCAGACAACATTTTAGGGGTCAATTGAACCACTTGTAACGTCAGTTGCAATTCTTTCAATTCACGGGCAAGATGGACCAATATCCAATTGGTTGCTTTTTGTGGTTCAGCCCCCATTTTCACCGTGTCTTCAAAAAACTGAGCTATCTTTTTATCTGAAATGAGTCGATCAATATCAACACTATTTAAAGAATACTCCATCAAAAATCGTTCTGTTTTGGCGATGGGTAACTCTGGCATTTGTGATTTAATTTCATCAATTTCTTTATTCGTAATTTTTACGGGTGGTAAATCAGGGTCGGGAAAATATCTATAATCGGGTGCATCTTCTTTTGTACGAATCATATAGGATCGATTCTGCTTCTCATCCCAAAGCAATGTGGACTGTACCACCTCATCACCCGATTCTAAGATTTCAGCCTGTTTAAAAATTTCATATTTGATTGCATTTTCCACAAATCGGAATGAATTAAGATTCTTCACTTCACGGCGAATTCCCAATTCAGTTGCCCCAATTTTCCGAAGTGAGATATTCAAATCCACTCGAAGGTTCCCCTTTTCCATATCACAATCAGATACATCAATATATTGAATGGTTTGCTTCAACTGGTCTAAATATGCACGCACATCTTCAACGGAACACATATCTGGCTCACTTACAATTTCTATAAGGGAAGTCCCACATCTGTTTAAATCCACAAGTGAACTATTCTGTTGGTGAATAAGTTTGCCTGCATCCTCTTCAAGATGGGCACGGGTGATTCTAATTCGTTTGGGGCCATCAGCAAGTTCCACATCCATATAGCCATTTTCATTTATGGGAAATTCGAACTGAGAAATCTGATAGCCTTTGGGTAGATCGGGATAAAAATAATTTTTTCGGGCAAATACCGAATGTGTATTTATGGTAAAATTAAAGGCTAACCCCAAGCGAATACCCAACTCAATAGCCTTTTTATTCAATACGGGAAGTGCGCCTGGCATGCCCAAGCAAACTGGACAGGTATGTGAATTTGGTGCATCCCCAAATTTTCGCAAACATCTGCAAAAGAGTTTTGAGTGGGTTTGAAGCTGAACATGAACTTCCAGCCCAATTACAGGCTCCCATTTTTGTAGGACTATTTGGGTGTCCTGGATGATTAAACCTCTAGCTGTTTGATGGATAAAATTTCATCCATATCATACAATGTATTGAGTACAGATTCTGATAATTTTTCATCAATTTTCACAATGGAAAAGGCAGTATCATTATCACTGGTTCGACTCAGTAGATATTCTGCAATATTTATACCAGCATCACCTAAAATCATTCCCACGCGGCCAATTACCCCGGGAACATCTTTATTTTGAATAAGGACCATCACCCCTTCAGGACGAACATCCACTTCATAGCCTTTAATGTCAACCAATCGGGCATGATTATCTCCAAACACACTACCTGCAACTTCAGTGGTTCCAGATTGGGTGGTTACATGGGTCATAATCAAATTTGAAAATGAAACTGATTCCGAATTGTAACTATGACTAAATGAAATTCCACGATCTTCCGCAATGGCACCTGCGTTTACAAAGTTTAAGCGCACGTCTGAAGACTCACTTAAAATCCCCTTGATAAATGAAAGGGCCACTGGCTTTGTATCATCAATATTACCGAAACATTCAACAGAAACAGACTTTACGGGACCATCACAAAGTTGAAACTGAATTTTACCCAATACTTCTGCCAAATCAAGAAATGGGGTTAAGGCTTTCAATTTTGACATATCTGAAATAGGCATATTGATGGGATTTGATAGTTTTTCTTCCTGTAAAAAATCCCGAACTTGTTCGCAAATCCCCAGTGATACACCCTCTTTTGCTTCATGTGTGGATGCACCCAAATGGGGCGTGAGTAATATATTCTTAGCCGATATCAATGGACTATCTTCACCCAAAGGTTCGCTTACAAATACATCTAACGCCGCACCAGAAATCACATCATTATTCAGGGCATTGGCAAGGTCGGCCTCATTAATAATACCGCCACGTGCCACATTAATAATTCGGGCAGTGGGCTTCATGGTGGCCAATCGTTTTGCATCATATAAATCACGGGTATGATCAGTGAGGGGAACGTGAACCGAAATAAAATCACTTTGGGTGGTTAATATTTCTAAATCTACTACTTTCACTTTTTCAGGATTAAACATCTCCTGATTCACATAGGGATCATAGCCTAAAATATTCATTTCAAAACCGTGGGCACGCTTAATCAATTCACGACCGATACGGCCCAGTCCAACCACCCCCAACGTTTTACCTCTTAATTCATTACCCACTAACGCATGACGATTCCATTCACCATTTACTAAGCCCAAATGGCCCAATTGAATATTGCGAGAAAGGGTAGAAATGAGTGCCATGGTATGCTCAGCCGCAGAAATGGTATTTCCATCTGGCATATTCATGACCAACACGCCTTTATTGGTGGCGGCTTTAATGTCGATATTATCTACACCCACTCCAGCACGACCAATCACCTGTAGATTTTTTGCCAAAGCCAAATGCTCTGCCGTTATAATGGTACCAGAGCGAATCACCCACCCATGCACATCCGCCACCGCTTCATTTAATGCTTCTGGAGATAATGCGGGCTCATACACTAATTCTAACCCTGCATCCGTTATAATTGCCAAGCCTTTGTCAGAAATCGGATCTGTAACTAATACCTTATACATGCTTTAAAACCTCATCAAATTCGTTTAAGTAATCAACTAAATCGTTCATATACACATTTCCCATGTGCGCCACTCTAAACGCCTTGCCCCGCAGATTTCCGTACCCACAATCCATTCTATATCCTCGAGACAATAGAGTCTCATTAATGTTGTCAATATCCCACCCTTCATCATTTTGGATGCAGGTGAGCGTCTCAGAACGACAGCCCTCTTCAGGATATAGAGATTGCCCATGAGCCAATGCCCAGTTTTGTGCATATTCTGCACAATCTTTATGTCGCTGCCACCGATTTTCTACACCTTCTGCATCTATAATATCCAATACTTTTTGGAGTCCAAAAAGATGTGGAATAGATGGAGTCGATGGCGTCTGAGCCTTCCCGTACGACTTTTCATACTGAAGTGCATCTAAGAAATAACCTTTGTTCTCAAGGGTAGCAGTCTTCTCAATCATTCGGTCTGAGATGGCACAAATAGCAAATCCCGCCGGTAGCCCCCATGCCTTTTGGGTGGATGCTAAAATAAAATCAATACCTAAATTATCAACCTCAATTTTGATTCCTGCCATCGAGCTTACTGCATCTACTAACCAAAATACATCTGGATATTTAGTTTTCAATAAATTAGAGATGGCATTTAAATCACTCTTTACACCAGTTGAGGTCTCATTATGCACCATGGCAAACACATCAAACTCACCCGTTGATAACGCCTTATCAACGGCATCCACTGTCACACCACATCCCCAATCAAATTCTACGCTTTGGGTATGATATCCGCAGGCCTTGGACACGATGGCCCATTTATAACTAAAGGCACCATTCACGGCATGAAGCACACCCTTTTTCACCGAATTGCGTAGACCCATCTCCCACAAACCGGTGGCGGCATGAGATACCAAATAAACATGATTCTGTGTATATAATAAATTTTGAATGCGCGATGTAATGCTATTGATTAATTCTGAAATTTCTGGCGTGCGGTGTCCGATTTGAGGCGTGGAAAGTGCATCTAATACATCTTGAGAAACATGTGTAGGGCCCGGAATAAATAATTTCGGGAATGAGGTCATAATCTTTCCTTCTGTGATAATAATAATTTTATGTCAATTGAGGAGGGGGAATTTACATATAATCACCTCATGAGGGAAAGAGGGAAAATTGGAATTTGGAATTAGCTAGAATAAATATTAGCGATATTGGTAACTCAAACATCTCTGATTGGGGCATTCAAAATCTGTTGTTGGAAGTTAAACCGACTTAAAGCAAGATGCTTGAAGTACAACAATGGACAAAGAAAATTACCCCTAGCACTGGGACGATTGCAATGTGGGTTTTAGGAGTCCATATGGGACGAAATCAACACGCCTTTATTTATATGTACGTGAGAATCTGAAAAATAAGACAAACTTTTTTTCACTTTTTTTAAATAAATTACATTTGTCGAGAAGAAATATTTTAAATTTACATATTCATTTTTTTCAAAATATGAGCAATACACTTAAAATAAACGAAATCTATAAAAGCATACAGGGTGAATCCACACATACGGGACGACCTTGTATTTTTGTGCGCCTCACTTACTGTAATCTCCGCTGTACCTATTGTGATACTGAATATGCCTTCTATGAAGGTAAAGATCATAGCATTGATTCCATCATGGAGGAGGTAAAGTCTATGAACTGTAATTTGGTGGAGGTAACTGGTGGCGAGCCCCTTTTCCAGCCTGAATGTATTGAGCTCCTCAATCAATTGGTAGATGAAGGTTATGAAGTTATGCTGGAGACAGGTGGCTCTCTCCCCATTTCAGATGTACCTAAATCTGTTATTAAAATAGTAGATTTTAAATGTCCTACAAGTGGAATGATGAAGAGAAATTTATGGTCCATTGTGGATGACATACAACCCCATGATGAAATTAAATTTGTAATCGGAAATCGAGATGATTTCGATTGGGCTTGTGAACGGATTCGTGAATATTCTTTAGTTGCAAAATGTACTCTCCTCTTTTCTCCTGTATTTGGTGAAATTGAGTCAAAAAAAATTATAGATTGGATTATAGATGAAAATGCGCCTGTACGATTTCAACTTCAATCCCATAAATATATTTGGAATCCTCTAGAGAAAAGTGTCTAAAATAACAGATGAATTATTTATATAACCATAATTCTTCAATTTTAAATCTTATATGAAAAAGGCTGTCATTCTTGTATCTGGGGGGATGGATAGTTGTGTCACTGCAGCCATGGCAATAAGTGATGGATATGAATTATGCTTCCTTCACCTAAATTATGGGCAACGGACAGAGAACCGCGAGCTAAAGGCATGTAATCAAATTGCAGATTTCTATGATGTTAAAGACCGTTTAATTGTGGATATGACCCATTTGGCTCAAATTGGAGGGTCGTGCCTAACTGACCACTCGATTGATGTACCAACTGCAAATTTAGAGAATGAAAATGTACCTATATCTTATGTGCCTTTTCGGAATGCAAATATTTTGTCAGTAGCTACCAGTTGGGCAGAAGTATTAGGTGCCAACGCCCTCTATATTGGTGCAGTGGAAGAAGATTCGTCTGGGTACCCTGACTGTCGTAGAAGTTTCTATGACGCCTTCGAAAAAACCATTGACGAAGGCACCAAGCCTGAAACTCAAATCAAGATTATTACACCGATTATAAAATTATCAAAAAAAGAAATTATTTTGGTAGGAAATTCACTACATGCACCAATTTATTTATCATGGAGTTGCTATGAAACAGAAGATATCCCCTGTGGAAAGTGTGATTCATGCGCCTTGCGGGCACGAGGGTTTGAGCAGGCGGGAATTAAAGACCCAATCGCCCCTTAATTATCACTTAAAATAATATTTACTAATAATACCACATCCAAAATATTAACAGCTCCATCACTATTCATATCGGCAATCTGAATTTCGTCGGCAGTAATCTCATAAGATAAAATTAGGTTAACCATATTAACAATATCTATTACATTAATTTCGCCATCTTCGTTTAAATCACCCAACATAAAATCGGGTATATTGTAAACAAACAGTTTTATCTCATCAATATATATTCCATCTGCAGTCACATACCCATCAGATGACATCATGAATTTTAACCACACTTGTGATTCGCCAGCAAATTCAGATATTGGAAGATTATCGGTAACCCAACCCGATTCTCCATCATAGCCAAATTCACCTGAGTACTGCATTCCTTGCCCTGCACCAGCTGACATATAATTCCCTTGTAATGATGTCCAATTTTGACCGTCACTGGAGGCTAGCACTTGCGCCCAATCCCAGCCCAATTCAATATCCCATGCTGCCGTAATTTGTAAATATCCATCTGACACATTAGAAAAATCAAATGGAGAGATTAATATCATCTCACTACTACCCCAATTCCCCATATAATCACCCTGTGGACTATCTGAAAATGAAAAATTACCGGCAAATTCATTGGTTGACAGTCCCCAATCATCCGATGCCCAATTGGTCAACCCATTTTCTGCACCATCGTAGAATATTTGTTCAGGTGTACCCACCAGAAAGTAATAGCTTTCAGAAAATTCATATCCCAAATCATCACTTACCGTAAGTGTAATGGGAATACTGGTCCCTCCAGTGGTATTCATCGGGATTGTAAATTCTAATTCACTGGTGTAAATCCCCCAACTATCCAGGCCATCAAGATTGATTTCTGATGAATCCATAAAAGGTGATTCAATACCGATAACCACATTCCCATTGGATGAAGATAATCCTTGATTTTTAATGATAAATCCACTGGAATATGATTGTCCTTGCACATAAAAATCATTATCCAATTCCATAGAAATTTTATATTTTGACCCAACTGCCCAAGCCACAAATTTATTGGGATGTAAATTTTCTTCAGCTAACGGGAGTATTCGATTTGAAGCCGGCCAGAAACCATCAGACCACATTCCAATTTCAGGCGTATAAGCAAAAATTCCATGAACGCCATACATCCAATCACAGGCCTCACCGTTCACCGTATATCCCACCGTTTCAATTCCCGTACCCATAAGATAATTATTATACATAGTCATTTCATCACCAAATTCACGGAAAATAGTGAGATCAGGTTCAGGAGGTAATAGGCCTGCAATATACCCTAATGGGTGAATGAGTAGATTGCCATAACTATGATAATTAAGTACAATAGAGAAATCATGATCTTCTACAAAGTCACGAACAATTTGTGTTTCTGATTCTGAAAAAGGTGCTGAACCTCGATAAGTTTGTGCACATGGATCTGGGCTTGATCCATCATTATCAAATGCCCATTGATATCCATAATTTCGATTTAGGTCAATTCCATTCCACTCATATTGATTATCGTTACTTGAGCAGGTTTCACGATGATTTTTACGTTGCATCCCACCACCATTTGGAGAAATCTGCTGATTATATACCAATCCATCAGGATTTACCACGGGGATAAACCACATTTCTCTATTATTTAACAAAGCTGTGGCTTCAGGGTCAGAACCATAATTTTGAACCAACCAATACATATAATAAAATAGATTCATGTAACTCATGGGTTCCCGTGCATGATGTAAACCTGTATATAATACTTCTGGTTCATCTTCATCAACATTTGGATTATCACTAAGTTTGACCGCAAATATAGGGCGACCTTCAAATGACTCACCTAAAAATTGAAGTTCAGACACTAAATTTGGATAATCATTACTCAACTCCTCAAGATGCTCAAAAACTTCATCATTTGTATAGTAGCCACCCATCGAACCATAATCAAAATCTCGCGAAGAAATGTCATATAAACGGGATGCGTAAAATGTCTCTAAATCAGTATGAGTGACTTCAAATTCAATTCCATCTTCTCTAAGTATTTCAGCCTGTGGTTGTGGAATGGAAAATTCTATAAAAACACCCTGTTTTTGCTGAACATGATCTAAATCTATCCCTAAATCCTGAAGTCGATGTATGACCTCAATAGTAGGATTATCTATACGAATTTGCTGATAAACCTCCCGCGGGAAGGATGTTGTCAATAGAAGCGTAATTAAAATTAATTTTCTCATTCAGTTCCCAATACAATATTTACGATGATTATAATATCAAGAATATTAACCGTACTATCAGCATTTAAATCTGCCAACTGTATTTGAGTTGGCGTTAGTTCTGTCGTACCTAAAATACTGTTAACTACCAGTACAATATCTAGAATATTTACGGTATCATCCATGTTCACATCTCCTGATTGAAAAGATGTGAATGCAAGATCAGGAATACCAATTGCACGACAATGCAATGCATCAGTTGGATACCATGAGCCAGAAAAAGGAAGTATCTCATGATTGGGTAATGCATCCTGATATGACTCAAGGGCATCCTCATCCCATGAACTATTCATTACCGGCACAAAAACTTTATCATTTAAAATGAGTGAATTGGTATAGGGTTGATCATAGGGAGTATAAACTCTTGAAATATCCCACGGGGTTCCATTAGCAGTTGTAGTAGTCTCAAAATAAGCTACTACATCCTCTATTTCATCATATTGAGCATGTGAAGTAGGTACAGATCGAATCATCAATTGTGTAGGAGATAAAAATTTACCCCAACAGTCAATATGGTCAATATATTCATTATTGGGATCTGCAACCACATGATATTGTGTAATCCCATAATAATTTTCCATAATATTATCCATGTACTCGCAAGGAGCTAAAGGAATACTCCATGAATCATTGGTATAACATTCATCATTTTCCGTATATGTAATTTGAGTGGATGCTGAAATTCCAAAGCCATCAGTCATATAATTTCCCCCCGCAGAAACAAAATCTGCAGAATAATAGGGCACGTCTAAATGTTCAGACATTTTAAATGGGGCTTGGTTGTCATTGGGTCGTGGACGATTATAGGTAAAATCTACTACACCAATATCACCATTTCCATCTACAATCCACCATGGGCCGTAATCTCGTGTCCAATATGAATCCGTCGAACCCAAAATAAATTCAACATTATCCATATTAACAGCTGCATCGTTCATAGAATTATATGCATTATTTTGCAAACCCGAAGATACAAGGCAATATATCGTTACATCCTCAGCCATTTCACGAATAATGGATGTTGAAATCCCAAATGGATAGCGAATAAGTACACCATCCATGGGTTCAAACTCAGCAATATTTCTAACTGGAGCTGGCGGTGGATCCGTTCGATGACCCATCTCTTGAATTAAATGGCGATTATTCCATTCTTCTTCCGTAAATCCTATGGGTAACTCAGCAAACAATACCCCTGTAAAAAAAATAGTTATGATTAATCTTCTAAACATATTAACCTCATAAATAATTTTATAAATTCTATCGGTGAAACTACATAAATAAGTTCTTACATGAGCTATTTTATTCTGTAACAGAATGTATAAGGGTTCTTAGGGATTGAGACCAGATGAGTACAAACATTCTATGATAGAAATCTGAGATAGATCGCAATTAAAATCTGTCATTAATTCAATTTCTGTTGCTGCATTTTCCATCTCTCCCAAACGAATGTAAGATTGTGCTCTCAATATCCGTATATCATTAACATTAATCTCTGGATCATAGATGAAATCATAATCTATAAATTCTATCAATAGAATATCTGATTCAGAAATAACTTCGCTAGATAATAATAAAGTTTCAACCCAAACCGAACTATCTAACCCATCTGTGTAAAATTCCATTGCCTTTTCCAATGCAAGATAGCTTTTATTGAATGTTTTGCCTGCCAATACATTGGCATACACAATTGTATCACTTGCACTCATCTGTTTAGAAACAATTCTTACATTTACCAAATCATAAGCAGATTCAAAATGATCAATTGCTTCATTACGAAGATTCTCTCGTACTGATTTATTAACTATACCTGGACTTACATTGGCCTTATAAATTGCAGTCCATCCCAGTCCCACATAGGCATGATCATAATAATTGGTTGCACTCCCTTCATCTGCAAGAAGGGTGGCGGAGAATAATTCTTTTGCCCGATCATAATCTCCCCCCATGAATTTATCCCACCCCTCAAATACATAGTATATTCCAGAAAGGGGGCTGACCTGTTCTTCTAGATTCTCACATCCAAAAATAAAGAAAGATAATATTATTAATGTCTTTTTCATTTTAAGAAGGTAACCTTTTTCCTCATCATTTGATTAGAAAATTTTATACTCACGAAATATATTCCCGAGGATAGGACTCCACCTCTTTTATCACGTCCATTCCACTCAATGGAATGATATCCTGCTGAAATATTTTCATCTATTAAATTAAGGACATGTTGACCACGAATATTAAAAATATCAATTGTCACTTTATTTACATTGGGAATGGCAAATTCAATGGTTGTTGATGGATTAAATGGATTGGGGTAAATATTCCCCAATTCGAATTTTTTCGGAAGTGGTTCTATGGCTTCTGAATTATAAATTACTGCATAAATTCCACCCGTCAAAATTGATGTATTCAGTGATTCTCCAACACATTCAGTATTTAATTCATCCCATCCCAAATCTGTAATTTTTACTATCTTGTATTTCCACCATGGTTCTGAATTTTGCCCAGAAGTTAAACTAAAACTCAATCTTGCAGGTTTTAGCAGAGATAATGAATGGGGTAAAATTTGATATTCTCTAGAAATAATTATAGAATTATTCTTTAAAAGAATTTCATTTGGCTCCATGGCCGAAATAATTACTGGAGTCTCGTATTGAACTGCATTCTTAGGCACATGCATCTGCATAAAATTATCAGGTGAAATTAAAAAACGTTCCAATTCAGGAATGATTACTTCATAAAACACTGTGTCTAATGACCTACCCAAATTCAAGCGCTTATCTCGTACTTGAAAATTATATTTTACCACCCCTGTATTAATAAATGTGGATGTTATATGATATAGACTATCGTCCATCTTATTTGGAAATAAATTTTGAGTATAATTTTCAAATTCAATCCATACGCGGGCTACAGAATCAATGGTTTCTTCATTGGTTACAAAATAAAGATCATAATATTCTGTATATAATTCACTTTGGAAAAATACCATTTTTGCTTCTGGAAGTTCTAAATCAAATTTAAGACTTTGCGAACTCAAGATTTCTCTAACTGGGTCATTTCCATTATAGTCTTTAGTATAGTTCTGTGCCACAACATTCCATGAATATTGTGTTACTCCAGTGATGTCTAAATTTTCAGTGGCATAAATAGAATCTGGATTAAATATCCCGGTGTAAACTGGGAATAGTGATGTCATGTCAACTTCAACAAATACAGATTCCTCATCGAAGTAAGTTTCATAATTGATATTATCTCTTAATACAAAAGTTATACTGTTATCGCTGGGTGAAGCTTCTAATCGATAATAGAGTGTATAAGCTGAATCAAAATTCAATGTTGGATAAGTATCTACATCTAAGAAATCATTTTTCTCCCAGACAAACTTCAATAGTGAATCGGGTTGCATCGCGGGGGCAAAATTTTGAAATGGCAATCTGTAATAAATTTCAGTGGTATCGCCATCTGTATTAATCTCGAAGAAAAATGTAGAATTATCTTTTGCATAATCAAAGACTCGGGGATACACAATATAATTTTCTGGTTTATCATTAATTTGATGTACCCAAATATCAAATTCTTGATTATCGGAAGTATCTTCGCCCCCATTTCCTTTACCCCCATCATCAGAGAGATTTACCGTAAACTTAGCTTTGCCATTAAAATTGGGATTTACGGAATATTCAATTTTAGAAATTGTACTATCATCATTAAATATAAAATGTGGAAATTCATTAAAAATTGTTGCATCATTCTCACTAGAAGTAAGATTGAAGGTGAGTACTTGATCAACTTCGTCAGCTGGACCTTTACTTATATTAGTCACCCAACCAGGCACAGATTTTTCCCCGCCATCTTCATCCATTTCTAACGCACTATCAACACCCAAATTAAAGGAAGGGGCATCATTTATGGCCTGTACAGATATTGTGAAAATTTGAGGTTCACTTTCGTCTATACCACCATAATCATCCAATCCATCATCATTCTCATCAACCATACCATCATCTTTTAGGGATAATGTTACTTTTATATCTCCATTTAGATTATCTCCTATTTGATATGTGAGTTTACCCAATGAATCAACCGATGGGAAATCAAAAAACATTTCATCTTTATCGGTTGAAATATTAAATACCAGAGTTTGATTAACTTCATCATCTGGACCTTTACTAATATCTGTTGCCCATGACTCAATAACGTGTAATCCATCATCTTCAAAAATTGGTTGATCAAGTCCCTTTGCGAAACTAGGTGCATCATTTACTGAAGTTACATTTAATGAGAACGATTGTGTATAAATATCTACACCTTCCAAATTTGTACCCCCATCATCAAGGGCAGTTATGGAAAATACTGCTTCACCAAACTTATCTATTACACTTATAATTGTGACTTCACCTGTCTCAGAATTAATAGTTATATCTGCAAATGATATACTTACTGGCTCAATAGAATATTGTATAATTTGATTATATTCATCGATGGGTATTAGTCCCGGGATGATATTTACAGTTTGAGTGTCGTAATCCTCAAACACATTTATAATGGATAGCAACTCATTATAATCATCTACTAATTCAAAAATTGGGGCATCATTTACTGGGTTCACAACAATTGATACACGCGCTGGAGTAGATGAGCTCTCTCCATCAAAAAGGGTGTATGTAAATTGATCAATTTCAATGTTATTGATAATATCAATATAAATTTCATTAATATTAGTTTCAGGATAATATATAAATGAACCATCAAAATTCAGGGATAAACTACCAAATGATACGTCTGAAGCAAGAGTTACAAAAAGTGAATCACCGTCACGATCACAATCAGATTCATATTCATCTCCGTTTCGCTCACATTCATCACCAGGATTCCAACCAGACAATAGGCCTGATTCAAAGTCAATTTCGATACTTGAATCTTCATTGAGGGTGTAGCTGTCATCGACGGCTACAGGAGGTGTGTTTAGAATTTCAAAATATTCTGAGTATACCACCGTAAATTCACCATCATTATAGTTTCGCGATTCATGATCTCTGGCAATTATTTCCACACGTAAAAATTTATGAAAATCATCTTGAGTAACCAAATAATCATTTATATTGGCATCCAGTATATCTTGAATTTCAGTACCATCCAAATCATCTGCTCGTTGCCATGTATATTCATAGGTAATTTCAGATGCTCCACTAAACAATGTGTCTACATCATCATTCCACTCACCAGATGAAACTACCAACAATGAATCAATATAGGGATTACCACTAATTTCAGGTAAAATTGTATTTACTGGTGGATCATTGATTGGATTTACTTTAAATATGAAACTTTGCTCATAAATTTCTTCACCCCCATTTACTGTACCATTACCATCATTTGCATAAACAATCAATGTGGCTTCACCATTTCCATTCTCTATGGGTAATATAGTAATATTTCCGGTTTGAGAATTAATGGATAAACTGGCAAATGTTAATCCATTTTCATTTACCGCTTCATTACTTGAAAGTGAATATACTACAAACTGACCACCTTCATCATTAGGAGGTGTATCTATAATTACATTCACAGAATCTAATTCGTATAAGTCTTCGTTTTGAACACCAATGTTAGACAATGTAAAAGATGGCGCATCATTTACAGAAATTACAGATAATTCGAAAAATAATATATCTGACTCATTGACCCCACCAAATTCAGTCCCACCATTGTCAGATAATGTAAAGTAAACTATAGAAGATCCATTTCCATCTTCACTAGTTTGAAAAGATAATCTACCATCAAGTAAAATGTTAGGTGACACAATAGTTTCAACCGTTGGAGATAAACTAAATAAACTGGAATTAGAAAGATCTATTAAATTAAATGTTAATACTTGAGATTCTTCATCATCTCCATCATCAACCAACGTAATAAAATCATCAATTGTGACTATGCCAGCATCTTCTAAAATCTCTAAATCTTCACCCATAGTCCATTGGGGTACATCATTTACAGGCGTGACAAAAATGTTAAATGTTTTCTCTTCACTGATATTTGAATTGGGTGCAACAGAATCGCCTTCATCAATCAGAACAATGGTAACAGAAGCAGATCCATTTTTATTTTCACTAACCGTGAAAGAGAGTTTGCCATTTCCATCAATACTTGGCTGTGTTTTGAATAAGAATAAGTTATCATTTTTCACAACTTCAAAATACATACTTTGTGTCAATTCTTCATCACCATCTTCCATTTCACTTGCCCACCCAATTATTTCCGTTTGTCCAGAATCTTCTAATACGGTTATATCCCCTCCTTTTTCAAAAGATGGTCTATCATTTATTGGTTCGATGTTAATATTGAAAACTATTGGGTCAGAAATAAATTCACCACCATTATCATCGCCTCCATTATCGGTGAGTGTAACTAGAACATCTGAATTACCAGTTGAATTTTCAAAACTTTTGAAAATTAACGATCCCGTGTTAGGATTTATAGAGGGCTGGGTCTCAAATAATTCTGGGGTTGATGCGGTCAATATGAATATGAGTGTTTGAACCACTTCTGGGTCACCATCATTTATATCTGTTGCCCATGCAAATGCTTCAATTTCACCCTGATCTTCATAAGTCTCTATATTGTCACCTTGAATAAATGTGGGACCATCATTTACTGGAATAATATTTATTTGAACAATTCCATTTATATCCCCATATAATGCACCATCATACACTCTATATTCAAATTCATCTGGTCCATTATAGTTTTCATTAGGTGTATACACAAAAGCACCATTTGGGTTTAGAGTAATAAATCCATTTTGTGGAGGAATTACAATTTCTGAAGTAATTGGGTCATTATCAGGATCTGTATCACCAATTAGAACACCATCATTAACATCTACATTGAGAATTTCATCCTCATCTGTATTATATGAATCATTATCAACTACGGGAGCTGTATTCTCCACAAGATATAATTCAGAATAGGCGATTGTACTTTGCTGAGGAGGAGTGCCCACCCCATCATCCGTTGCCTCCACTTGAACCCTAATATATTTTTGTGAATCTAAATTTGTAATTGTATATTCATTGGTATTTTCATCTAAAATATCAACTACATCTGAACCATCTTCCATTGTGGCACGTTGCCATTGGTACGAAAATATAATATTGGATACTGTACCACTTATATCCGTATCAATAATATCATTCCAATTTCCTGTTGTTGCAGTTATATCTATTCCCGAAACGGTAATTTGAGGAGGTGATTCTAATCCTATAATTGTTTGGTTTACTGGAGGGTCATTTATAGCGTTCAAAATTATACCCATTTTAACTTCACTTTGAAGGACCCCTCCAATGCCTGTATTTCCCATATCGTTGATGTTTACTCGAATCGTATCATCACCATTATAATTTTGGTTGCCTTGAAATGAAAATCCATATAGGGCTGTATTTATATTATCTATCTCACCAATAAATATCATTTCATTATCTAATATGCCATCCCCAATAGTAAAGGAAAGACCCGTAGTTGTAAAAAGAGAAATTTGTCCAGATTCACACTCCAATGTAATTTCTACTTCATTCGTAGATTCCACAGCATCCAAATCATCGACACTGAGACCAAATATGAAAAATTCATTATCTTCCACATCACTCTGATTGCCAGGAGAATTTATTTCTGGTGCATCATTCACACCTTGAATCGTGACTGAAAATTCATTCGAATCTGATAGCGAACCGCCATTTCCATTGCCTCCCAAATCATCAATAGAAACTTGTACAATAACTTCTCCATTATAATCTTCTTCTGGTATAAATGTGATGGTTGCTGTGGCATTGAGAATATCTGAAATAATTCCAGTAAATGATAATTGATTATCATTTTCACCATCTCCAAAAATAAATGTAAGACCATCAACTGTACTTAATGAAATACCCGAATATTCCACATAAATATCCATTTTCATTTCATCATCGGCAATATCAATGTCACTTACAGAAATTCCAGAAATGGCTAATTCAGTATCCTCATCTGTAAACTTTGGAGTCGGTAAAGATAGGATTGGAGAATCATTCACAGAATTCACCGAAATATTTACAATTGCCTGTGAGGTTCTACCTTCTCCATCAATTAGTTCATAGATAAAAGAATCAAGGCCAAAATAATCAGGAAATGGTTCGTACGTGTAAGATCCATCAGAAATAAGAGAAAGGTTTCCATGGCTTACATCGTTAATAGGTATAATGTTTATTGAGAGGGAATAATGGCTTTCTGGTGAATTTCCATTTGATTCATCTATATCATCATCATTTGTAATTACATTTCCAGAAAGAACTTCATCTTCATCTACTTCCCCCTCATCATCAATTGCAATTGGGTCATCATTCATAGCATTAATGGTAATTTGTAGACTCCCTTCAGCCTCTAATGGTCCACCACTGCCGGTACCTCCTAAATCTGTAACATCAACTTGAATGCTGACTACACCATTATAATTTTCTGCAGGGATAAATGTAATGGGGCTAATGGCATCAGAAATACTTTCTATAGTTCCCGAAAAAATTAATTCTTGATCAGACTCCCCATCACCAAGACTAAAATTGAGACCTTCAATGCTACCCAATGTAAGGGTTCCATGCTCTACTGATAACTCCATTTCCATATCATTATCTTCTATATCAACATCGGTAACTGAAATCCCTAAAATCACTATTTCAGTATCTTCATCAGTAATTCGTGAAGAAGGAAAATATAACTCTGGTGCATTATTTATTTGAGTGACCGTAATTGTTGCTGTTGCCTGGGATGTGCCTCCCTCCCCATCAATTACTTCATACACAAAGGAATCTTCTCCATTAAAATATAAAAATGGTTGGTACACAAATGATCCATCTGATAAGAGAGAGATACTACCGTTTAAAACAATTGTAATAGGGGAAGTATTGAGACTGAGAGTATAATGTGATTCAGGAGAAAAACCATTTGTCTCATCTAAATCTACATCATTTAGTAGAAGATTTCCCGTTAATTCATTCCCTTCTTCAACTAAGAAACTGTCATCACTTGCTTCTGGAGAGTCATTGATTGGGGTAACCGCAATTGTAAATGATTTTTCATCACTCAACAAACCTCCAGTTCCATAAGCTCCCAAATCATTGATTTCTGCATTAATAGTTGCATCACCATTATAATTTTCATTTGGGATGAAAATCATGGTGGTTATGGCATTCATTATTTGGTCTTTTGTACCAGTAAAAGATACTAGTTCATCTTCAATCCCATCACCATAATCAAAAATTATTCCGGTGAGATCTCCAAGTGTAATTACACCATTATCAACTGACAGCTCCATCTCCATATCGAATTCTGCCACATCTTCATCTTCTATGAAAAAGCCTGAAATAGTTACCTGATTATCCTCATCTACAAATGTGTTTACAGGTACGGTAATCACTGGTGCATCATTGATTGCATTGATGGAAACGAACACGGTATGCTCATCTGTTAATTCTTCTGAGTCTGATTCATTGGGGATTCCGAAATTCCCTTGGTCATTGACAAGAAAGTTTATTTCTCCTCCTGGACCATAATAATTAGCCATAGGATGAAATGTTATGGATGAAACTGCATTATTAAAATTTGAAACTGAAGCCGTAAATGAAACTGTATCATCAATTTCACCATCACCTGATATGAAGTTTAATCCAACAATTTGATATAAAGAAATTGTTCCATTCAGCATGTAAATATCAAACTTCAAATTATAATCATGTATAATTCCATCTATATCAGCATCACTCACACTCATTCCTGTAATTGCCACATCCACTTCTTCTTCAGTTGCCACATTTGAAGTACCTTCTAAAATAGGAGGGTCGTTCATACCCACAACCTCAACTACTAATGTAACCGTTTCACTTATATTATTATAAAATTCTCCATCAATAATGAATCCATCATCTATACGAATAGGAAGATATAATTCTCCATAATAGTCGGGATTTGGTGTAATAATTAAATTATTTAATGTATAATTATCACCGTCATCAAGTTCTAAAGTGAATTCCGTATCATTATCAGAATCTGTTATAATTAAATAATTATTTGAGATAAGTTCTGCTAAATCCAATTCCATAACACTATCCTCGTTTATAGATGGTTTTAATGCAGGGCTAATATTAATAACTGGCGGTTGGTTATTATTATATGTGGTGATAGTAATTGTTTCAGATGTTGAGCTCACTTCATTTAAGAATTGGAATGGATCTGTGGCTTCAAGGTGGCATATTACTGTTTCAGAGTTTGTGTTAGTGCTTACTTCTGGCGCTATGTATGAAGCATTTATAAAATTTTCGTTCAAGACAATTATTGGACTATCATCATGCGTACATGTCCATAGATAACTCACATCATCTTGAGTGGTTGAAGTGCTTCCATCTACATCATTGTCCTCGTCTTCTACAAACCCAAACAGTGACACGTCTTCATATTCGATAACATTTTGGTCTAATCCCACATCTGTCTCAATCACAGCCGAAATAGTTACAATAGGGATTTCATTTACTTCAATCATGGTAAGGAATAAATCAACTGAATCAGAACTGCCATACGCATCTACTACCTTGAGTGTATATTCGTAGTCACCATCCGTTAAACTCTGTAGGGGTGTTAAATTGGTTTCTTCTTCATTGCTCCAATATAGGGCAAGTTGATCCGATGTGCCATCAGGAAGTATATCTGGATCATTAAATTCCACTTGATCCATAAATTGACTTAGCAAATTTACAAATGCTGGATTCCCTGGAATTCCATTTTCATTGGCAATATTAACCGTATCAATATTAGAAATTGCGACAATAGTGGGATATTGATTGGGTTCAGAAATAGATACATGGACCGTATCCAATTGTGAGAATGTTCCAAATTCAATTTTTAATACAATATCATGCTCCCCAATGCAGAATTCAGAAATTCCACCATCACTGGGCATGGTGCATCCAAAAAAGAGTTCTGGGTTGGGACCAGTTGCAATACTATTTACAACGTCATCTATATAAAACCATTCCATTTGTGATTGAAACCATAAAACAATATTTTGCGATAAACTAGATGAGGAATTGGGGTAGGTATTCGTTCCATCTAACTCAATTTCTGCACCTGCAATTCCATCATGTGTTAAAATTTGTATAATATCATTACCAGCATCAACTACAATATTATGACCTGTAAAAATTATATTATCAATCCAAACTGCATCTATTTCTGAACTATCACTGGAACAATCACCACCATCATTTTCATAACAGATTAAATCACATTCCCATTGTTGATCCGTCCCATCACAAAGACCATCACCCATCCAATTACTCAAACAACAATCTCCATCTCCAGAACAATCAGACATTTCTCCGCCACTACAATTATTGGGGTCTACATATTTTGCATATTCCCATTTAAATGTATGATTGCCTGTATTCACAATGAATGTAGTATCTTGCCATTCATTGTTTCCCACCCAAGATGCAATCAAATTCCCATCTTGAAAAAAAATTAAAGAATCATAAATATCTTCAGTAGCCGTTTTAAATGAAAATTTTATACTCCCCGGCAAGGAACCTATGTTTATAGATGTACTTATTGATGAGGTCTGATTATGATTAATTTCACCAGAACGAGCAGAGTAAGTCCCCTCTGAAGGTTCTGAATCTATACTCCAATCTGCATTTCCACCTTGAACCCATGGAAAAGCAGAAAAATCACCCGTTTCAAAACTTTCTTGCTGATTCCACTCTTCAGCAAACAGCACTTGTGATGCAGAAATGAGCACAATAAAAAAGATGTAATTAATATTATTGATAAATCTTGGATTCAAGATTAATTGTTTCCCTCAAATATTTTATACATAAATGTCTGAAAATTAACATTTTTCTATCAATAAGTAAAGGATGTATTTGGGTGAAATGAAAGTAACTTGTTGTAACCACACTCCTTATGTGTTGAGACGCACATTTCGGGATATAGAAAAAGCCCTCAATTTTGAGAGCTTTTAATATTTTCAATAATTGTTTATTGATGGAGGCGGTCTGTGATCCCCTTAATAGTATTAATGAACTTATCTACTTCCTGTTTGATTGTAAATATCTCACCTAAGTCGTGGTAAATATCAGAAGTATATCCACTTTCATCGAAATCCATCATAAAATTTGATTCAAGTTTTAGTTGATAATCACGTAGAATTTCTTTTTTTCTTACTTTTGAACGCAATGCATTCAATAGAAAATTAATCTGACCATTTGTAGTAATTTCAAATAAAGGAAGTACTCCATAATCATCCGTTTTACATTTATATCTCATTGTGCCATACCCTTTACCTCTACCCCATTGCACAATATCGGCACGTGATTCGGCACATTTGACCAATTCAAGGACTATATTTGAAATTTGAGATTCACAATTTTCTTTTGTTGTTTTTAAAAACGTATCCTTATCCCATTTTGCCATGAACTAAATTTTTCCTATTAAATCAATTTATTAAGTAAAAATATGAGCTGTAATTTAATTCTATATTAAGGTAGAAATATACAAGAATTTAGAGAACAAACTCTTGGGTCTTTATTTTTTCTTTAATACGTTTTACTATTTTTTCAGTTGTCAATCCAAAATAATCTGCCACATGCCCACCAGGTGCAGATTCACCAAAAGTATTAATGCCAATATTGAGACCATTTCTGCCAGTGAATTTTTCCCAACCCTGGGTTACCCCTGCTTCAATAGAAACTAAAATGGCTTCATCTGGTCCAATTACAGAATTCTGATATGATTTATCCTGTTCATTAAATAGTTTCCAACATCCCAAATTCACCACGCGAATATTATAATCAGAAAGTTGTTTCTTTGCATCCAACGCTAACCATATTTCAGATCCAGTTGCAAAAATTGTAATTTCTGGAACAGATTGACAATCCGATATAATATAGCCACCCTTTCTAAATTCTTCTGCAGGTGCATATTCATTTCTATCCAAAACTGGCAGTCCCTGCCGAGTGAGTAGAATAATGGATGGTCTATCTTTTTGTTCAAAGGCAATTTGAGAAGCTACCACTGCTTCATTGGCATCCGCTGGACGAAGAACAAGTAGATTTGGAATTGCACGACATGCCATAATATGCTCAATAGGTTGATGGGTTGGACCATCCTCCCCAACATATATAGAATCATGTGTATATTCAGAAATTACGGGAAGTCCTTGAAGTGCTCTCATTCGTAGAGCAGGGCGTTCATAATCAGAAAATATAAAAAATGTCGCGCCAAAAACTTTAAGGCCGCCATGTTGCATAATTCCATTATTAATGGCACCCATGGGGAATTCTCTAACGCCATAGGCAAAGTTACGTCCAGCTGGACAATCCTTACCAAAATCATTTACTTTTTTGGCAAATCCAGCCGTAACATTAGATGGTTCAAGGTCAGCAGAGCCACCAGTAAGAGTTTTCATTGCATCAGCCAAAGGCTCAATGACAGCACCCCACACCTTACGCGTTGCCACACTCTGGCCAGTTTCATATGTGGGCCATTCCATATTTGGAAGATTACCAGTAATTGATAATTCCCAATCAGATTTAAATTGTGAGTCTAATAATCGTTTATTTAATATACTCTCCCAACTTTTAACTTCTGTACGCGCATAGTCAAAAGACTCTCTAAAGTGTTCTATTACATCATCAGGAAGTTCAAAAAATTCATTTGGATTTAAACCCATTTTTTCTTTGGAGGCTGCAATTTCTCCCGGTGATAGTGGCGCCCCATGCGTCTTATAATCACCTTCCACATTCGCACACCCTTGAGCCATAATGGTATGTCCAATTATTGCTGTGGGCTTTTCAATTTCCATGTGAGCTTGTCGAATGGCACTACGAATTTCATTTCTATCATGCCCATTTACTTCGATGACTTGCCAATTATTGGCTTCATAAACTTTTCGATAATCTGTCGATTCAGAGCGAGACACTTTTCCTGAGATTTGAGCATCATTGGAATCATAGTAGGCAATTAATTTATTTAATCCCCAATGACCCGCCAACGCAATTGCACCCTGTGCAACAGGCTCTTGTATATCCCCATCTCCATGCAAGACATAGGTATAATGATTGACAATATCTTGGCCAAATTGGGCACGAAGAATAGTTTCTGCAACTGCCATTCCCACTGCATTTCCCACCCCCTGACCTAATGGACCTGTGGTTGCCTCTACTCCAGGGGTTACACCTCTTTCGGGATGTCCTGCTGTACGCGAACCAAGTTGTCTAAATTGCTTTAAATCATCTACTTCTAACCAGCCAATAAATGTAAGGAGAGTGTATAATAATGCAGATTCATGCCCGGCTGAGAGCACAAAGCGATCGCGATCTAACCAATTTGGACTATCTGGATCAAACTTGAGAAAGTCTTTATAAAGAACATAAGCAAAATCAAATGAAGAGAGTGGACCACCCGTATGGCCAGAATTGGCTTTACGAACCATATCCATTACCAAAGCCTTACCAATATTTATGGCTTTTTGTTCTTTATCCATACCTAAAGCCCCTCCCCTTTGATTGAATTTATATCTAATTTGAATAGGAAATTTATAGTAGTTTTTCTTCTATATTTGAGGGTTTTCTTACTGAAAATCCTTAATAATATTTAATTTTATCATATAAATCAAGAGAGTAAAAATGAGTGCTGGCATTTATCTTCATTTTCCATTTTGCAAAGTAAAATGTATGTATTGTGATTTTTATTCAATTCCCAAACGGGAAGATGAAATCCCAAAATTTGTCACTGCTTTGGCAAATGAGATTACGCTGTATGCTGATTCTCATGATATTGACTGGGAATTTGATACTATTTTTTTAGGTGGAGGTACCCCATCACTCTTTACAACTAAAGGTCTGGAACTTATATTAGAAATACTTGACCAAAAGTTTAACCTAACCCATATGAAAGAAATTACATTAGAAGCAAATCCAGGAGAAGCCCCTTATGAAAAATTAAAAGCATTTCGAGAATTAGGGGTAAATCGTTTATCCATGGGATTTCAAAGTTTTGATGCAGACCTCTTAAAATTTCTAGGACGAATCCACGGACCTGAAGACTCCTTTAATACCTATAAAAATGCACGAAAAGTGGGATTTGATAATATTAATGCAGATTTAATATTTGACATTCCTGGGCAGTCATTGAGTCGATGGAAAAAAGATTTGGAAACCTTAGTTGACTTGCAACCAGAACATATTTCAGCATATTCATTGACCGTAGAAGAGAATACAACATTATTTGGACTTGTAAATTCGGGGAAAGTTAAAATGCCCTCAGATATATTAGATCTTGCCATGTTCAAACATACTCGTGATTTTTTATCTAAAAATAACTACAATAGTTATGAAATATCTAATTATTGCAAAACTGACATGGAATGTAAACATAATCTTCACTATTGGAATTTAGATAAATATTTAGCATTTGGGCCATCAGCTCATGGGTTTAATGGTGACGTTCGTTGGTGGAATGTACGCTCATTAGATGAATATTTTAAAAAAGTTAACCAAGATGAATCCCCTCTTGAAAATTTTGAAATATTAACTGAAAAAGATCATTTTAATGAACTTATTTTTAATGGATTACGAATGATGAATGGTATTCCAAAAGAAAAACTTATTAATCGGTTTACTGGAGATATTGGGCATTATTTAAATACAAAACTAGAAAAATGGGATGGATTGCAGTTTTCAGAAAACAGCCTATTTTTAAATGAAACGGGTATTATGCTTGCAGATGAAATCGCAAGTGATTTATTTATTGATTAGAAAGTAATATACTTTGCACTAACATGACCACATCCATTACGTTAAGGTCACCATCACCATTCATATCTGATGCACAAACTTCTTGAACTGTCTCTTGAGGTCCATTATTTAAAATAATACTTACCATTCTAACTACATCAAGAATATTAATCATACTGTCATTATTAACATCACCCAAACTGCATACTTCTTGGGATGTAAAATTAAAAAAATCAATAATACCATCCACATAATCAGAAAAATAATCTCCGGATAGGCCTCCTAATTCATGACTAGCCCCGATGGTTTTATAACCTGATGGATCTTCATAAATTACTGCAGTGGTATATTGGGGTTCAACATTTTTTAATAATGACTGGGCACCATCAATTGGTGCAATTCTATCAATCCAATTAGATGCACCATTATAAATAAATGACATTTCTTCAGTAAACGTATTATCCATCCCTACAATCATGGCTAAATCAGATGAGCCATCAGTAACTCCTTGGATATGGAAATATGGAGATAATTCTGTGGCTTCATCAAATACCCATGTATCCCCACCTTCCATATAAATATTTCCACCCCTGTTTAGGATATTGATTATGGGGCCTACATCGGATTGGTTTAATTGATAATTTTCAGGATAAATACCTAAAAATATGAATGCTGAATGATAATAGGATGTATTTGGAAATTCTTCAGTAGTTATATAATCAAAGCTACCGAATCCTTGACTCATCAAATAATTTGCTAATTTTGTACTTGATGTATTACTGAGTGATGGGTTCCATATTATAATAGGCGCATTCCCAATAGAAAACTGAAGGGTCATTTGAGGAAATATCCTGCAATTCGCTTCACAATCTAATTCCACAAATTCAATATTTATTAATACTTCACTTCCCAATGGAATATCATCTTGAGATAATAAATGTATGAAAACAGGTGAAATATCACCAGGTGAAATAGTTCCAATGGTGTAGCCATCATCCAAATATAACGCCAACGAATTATCTATTTCTAAAATTACTCCTAATGGATAATTCATGTTTCCTGAACCAATATTACTGAGGACAAATGAGAGTGTTGCCTCTTCGCCCAAATCCCAAACTCCATCTTCGTTATCATCTGTAAAAACACTTGTTGAAGTAATAATCTCCGGAGCCGTAACTGCAATCACAAAGGGATGAATCCATTGTTGTTCACCAGATGTTATCAATAGGTTAATTTGGGCAATATGATTGTCCGGTGTATCATTTCTTACATGGAAGTTTAGTTCTCCAAATATATTTTCATTGACTATAATATCAGAGAAAAATATAGACTCAGAAAAATCCACAATAAATTCATCCTCGGTGATCAGTTCAAATTGTACGGATGTTAAATCAATTATCCCAATATTACCAGCATCAACGGACAGAGATACATTAGATCCACTGTTAATTTCATTATTTGTACCTTCATCATTGAAAAATAAATTATTGATTGCCATATATCCAGCTTGAGGTTCTACCATTTCTATTTCTGAAATATATGCTACTGTGTTATATCCAGAGATTACCAAATCATACATCCCAACTTGGGATTCAATTTCACCCAATGGTAAATTAATTAATCCATTAACTGCGGTATTGGAAACCAATAATTCTCCATTTCTTGAAAGTGTGCCAACCAAACCACTATAATCTACTGAAATGTTCATGCTATTCTGTCCGATGATAATTACATCATCATGAATTGCATTAATTGGTTCAGGAGCATCTGTTCGAATCATAACTGAGGGATCACCATACACATGCCAATATTTAGCTTCCTGCACACCATTATCACCATAAGATTCAATCATTTTTAAGGTACTATTAAAGAAAATTCCTGCAAACGAAATTATCTGATTACTATTGTATGACTCCGTCAAAATATCATTAAATTCATCCTGGCATTCCATAGGTGGTGCCCATTGCATCAATGTTGAGGATGCAGCTACTGCAATGGCTCCTGTTGGATTTCCATTCTCATTTGCTCTTAGCCACGTCTCTGCCATACTTACTTCAAATTGTGAAGCTCCCGTATAGCAAGATACTGAAATAATAAAGGGGTATTTATTTACATTTTCGAGAGTATTTATATCTGAAATGCTAAACCCTGAGGATATCCAAGAATTTATTGAGCCATGTCCCGCATAGTTAATAATACCACGCCCAATATTGACTGCATCATATACTTGCTGAGGAGTTGTGCCATAAATATCATAGGCCTGATCTATATTGATATAGTTATAATTGATTAGTTTTTCACGAATATTTTCCATGTGAGCATCATCAGATTCACCATCATCACCTTGACCCTCTCCTTGGCTGGATGCGATGCCAATACCTTCACTGTACCAAATCGCATCAGACGTCATATCCCGCTCGTATCGAATAACTCTATCAACCTGCGTGATCACATCATCAATTGTGTCTGCAGAAAACCGCCCCACAAAAACTTCTGGGTATGCATCATCACCATCTAAATATCCATACATGGGGTCTGCAGGGGTAGTATTTTCCGGCCTAAAGGTTTGTACTTGAGCTGTATTCCCCACCAATAATACAAATGAAATAGCATCATTCATGTACTTATCAATAATAAATGCTTTAATTAAATCAGGAGAATTCCCAATTACTTGCACACTATAGATTTGCGTATGCAAACCACGCATATTTTTCCAATTGACCAATGGTTGAAGCACATCCATATAGTCATCATCTGCAATGATAATCAGACTCCCATTATCATTAATACTTTCATACCGTGAAGATGGATTATTGATAAAAAAACCATCCAATATTTGACTAAACGGTGTGGTAATTGTTGATTGAATTAGATCTCTTTCTGAAGGATCATCCACAAATTCTACGAAAACATCAATTACAGAATAAAATTCAAGTGTTGATTGTCTTGGATTATATGCAAACGGCACCAAGGTTAATGTACTTCCTTTTACTCCACGAAAAATAAAAGGCAAATCTATGCTCACAGGGTGAGTAGGGAAATTCGCATTTACATTATACACTTCATCAAATGTATAATCAATACTTTCAGGGAATAAATTTCGAGTAATTTTACCTTTTGAAGGAGAAATTTTAATATTTCCATAGGATTCAACAGCAATAACTTCAGTATAGAAAATTGCTTTTTTACCGTATGGTATTTCAATTGAAGTGGATAATTGAGGTAAATTAGGTATAGATATTAATTGATTATAAACCAACCCTTGAATTCGGGGTTGAAGATATTTATCTCCATTGATAATTAATTCATCAAAAGATAATTCTTCAAAACTGTATTGTAAATGAAGTCTATCTCCATTATCAGATATAACTTTAACATGTGCATGGGAAACAGATCCCCCATTTACACCTCCTAGGAAAAGTAACACTACACTAAAATACAATGATATTTTTTTAATTCTTACCATATTCTTAATTCACAATCCACTAATTTATCTCTAATGACCAAATCAAAATCTGTCTTAAATCACGAAATTCTCTTCTGTGAGCTACATCACATAAATTCAAAATTCTATCTATCTACGGATATTAATTTAAGGAGGAGAGTGAGACTAATTTAAACCTTCTATTGCAATATATCAAATAGCATTATCTGAAAAATGGTTGAAGATTAAATCAGTAGAGCTTGCTGAAAGAACTCTTAAAGATAATGATTCAATAGTTAGAGGTGTTATTTTAGATTCACTATGCTTAAACCATTGTTTTATTTCAGGACAATCATACGAAAGTTCTTCAACTGATAACTCACCACTTATTATGAATTTTCTATACACATCAACTTGCTTACATCTAACTGTATGCTTCTAATTCATTCACAAGGTTTCTTGCTAATTCTTCAATACCATCCAAATATTCGATGTCTTTAATTTTTTGAATGTTTATAAGGGTTCTGACTGTTGCTCGATTACGTTTTTCTTTTTTAACTATTGGTGAAATATAATTATAAGCAGAGATTATGGTTTTCCTTAATTGAGTAATTACAACTTCAACCTCATTATTGGATGGAGAGT
>Ga0066376_10000818_pt1 | contig 29608 bp, 19 predicted proteins | sample Knorr_S15_td_Bot_FD_77009 | JGI IMG/M metagenome (GOLD analysis project Ga0066376, IMG submission 77009) | Marine microbial communities from Southern Atlantic Ocean transect - Knorr_S15_td_Bottom_ad_5009_LV_A | ecosystem: Environmental > Aquatic > Marine > Oceanic | place: Southern Atlantic... | reverse complement strand
CCGGCAGCTCGACGTATCCCAGCTCGGCGTGGGCCTCGAAATACTCGACCACTCGCAGCAGATCGATTTCCTCGCGCTGGCCGCTACCTCCTCGGGGCCCGCTCCGCCCTTGGGGCCCGCTCTGCCCGTGAGGCCCGCTCTGCCCATGAGGACTGAGCAGACCGCTGCGCTCACAGGCGATCGCGCGCGCAATCTGGGCGAGGTCGCGCCGGCCGTCCGCCCAGAACAGAGCCCACGAGCTCAGGCCCGCGCCGCTGATCCGGGAGGCCAGCGGCGGCGGCACGTTTTCGGTCGTCGGCGACAGTAAGGCCGTTCGCCGGGGCACGCGGCGGGCGGCGGGCGAAACCCGTCCCGAGCGTGCCGTGCCCCGGGAAACATCGGCCGCCGCTCGCGAAATCTCCCGCTCGCAGTCGCCCAGGTGGCGAAGTAACTCCCCGCGATCGCCTCCCCATAGCCACCTCCTCAGGCGCGCCATGCTGACGGCGTGCGCGTCCTGGATGAAGGTCGCCTCGTCCCGCTGCAGCCGGCGCCCTCCCGCTCCCGCCATCTGTCCCAGGAGCCGGCCGGTCTCCGCGGTGGCCAGCTGAGCCACCTCCCGACTCCCCGCGTCCGCCAGGTAATACAGGTATCCGGCCATCGCCGCGGCACAGGTCTTCAATCCAGGACCGCTCAGCAACTCCATGGTATCGGCCGAGGAGTGATAGGCGTCGAAGGGTTTGCCGCGTTTCTGGTTGTGGGTGGTAATCCACGGACAGGGGTAGCCGTATTGAGGGTCGCCTATCAGGGTGTCAGCCGTTGACATGAAGGGTTCCAGGCACAGGCGATAGCCGGCGCTGTGGCGGCGCAAAGTCGATCGCAGCACCGCCTCGCCGACCCAGTTGACGAAGCCGGCGGACATGGGGATGGTAGAGTGCCACTCGAGCCGACCGCCGCAGACTGAAGGCTTGGAACCCACCGTGTCGATACAGACTCCGGCCAACGGCGTCTGCAGCCTGCCCGTCCTCTCCAGATAGGCGAAAAACCCGTAGCACTCGTAGCCGTTTATCAGCCGGATCGATCGCCGTGGCCTGGGAATGACACCGCGGCGGATCAGGCCCTCCAGGACATGCGCGATTTCGACGCATAGCGACACCCCTGAGGCGTTGTCAATCGCCCCTGGCTCGGCGCTGTGAGCGATTGCCCAGACCTCATCCTGCGGGTCCTGGCCCCCCTCTACGAGGCCGCTCACCACATCGTGGCTGCCTACGTACTTCCGGGTATGCACCCGGGTGAGGAGCGTCAGCCGGCCGTGTCGGGTCAGCATCCGTCGCAACCGCCTGCCCTGGTTCTCCGATAATACCAGTCCCACCAGGTTTGCGGTTGCGTGATCCATCGGCACCGCCCCCCAGCCGAATTTCGTCCACGGCACGGCGTCGGGGAGGCGCGCAATCGGGCGATCGGAGATGACGACGGACGCCCCCTTGTCGGCGAACAGCTTCATGTTGGCACGTATATCGATACCCGTGAGCACGGTCTTGCCCGCCAACCCCTCACTGCGCAACTGCCGCAGCTGATCGACATCGTCGATGACCACCAGCTGCGCGCGGGTTCCCCGCCTCGGGGTGGACGCCGTCCACTGGACCGCGTGCCAGGGCGACTCGGCGTAATCGAGGATGCGCTGGCGCAAGGGGCTGACCACGTCCACGGTTGCACTTTCCACGTCCTGGGCCTCCTGGATGATCCAGCGCCCCGTGCCAATCCTGCTCCCTGTCTGGATGGACTCGACTTCCGCCTTCGCTCCGGCGTGCTCGTAGTGCCGTACCAGGGTCCTGGTAGTCTCGAGAAACCGATCAAAAGAGTTCCACCGATCAGTCGCCACCACGTCGGAGGCGGTCTTCAGGAGTCGACGTTTATCCGCGGCGGCCACCAGGTGGGGCAGGACAGTCCTGCAAAAGGCGCTCAGTGAGCGCGGGGTGCGAACAGCCATTTTAGTGCCTTCTCCTCCCGATCAGATGCCGCGGTGAGTTGCTCTTTCACTCATGCGCGCACGACTCCAACTTGATTCCACCATCTTGCTGAATATCTTCATTGGGGTCAATGGTGGGGAGTGGGATCATCGCCACCCGGGCCACAAACTAGAGCGAAGGCATCATGCTATAATACAAGCCCAAAGAAGTCTCAGATGTTATCAAGAAAATTCCTCTCTTTAAGGGATTCTCACCCACCCAGATACGCCTCATTCTGAGCCAGTGCGCTTCCATCAACCTCGAACCGGGCGAAATAGTCTGCGAGTGCGGCCAACCCAGCGTAGACCTATTCATCCTCATCAGTGGCGAGCTGGCCGTGGTGGCGGATGGGGGCTTGCGCCTGGCCACTATTTCGCCGGTTACCACCGTGGGGGAGATGGGGGTCATCACCGGTCTGCCGCGATCTGCCACGGTCGAAGTCACCAAACCCACGACCATCCTCTGCATTCAGAAAAAAAGGCTCGATGCGATCCTCAGAGGACACCGCGACCTGAAAGCCAAGCTTTACGAGAACGTCATCGCCATGCTCTCGGACAAGCTGGTGCGCGACAACGTGCGCTTGCGGGATTTCCTGTCCGCCAGGACACAGTTTGAGGATGATGTCCTGGACCAGAAAACCAAACTGACGGCGGCGCTGGAGTTGCTGGCCGAGCATGGCATCGACCACGAGCAGGCCGAAGTCGCCATCGCCGCTAGACTGCGGTCGGATGCGGCCACTATCCTGGTGGTCGAGGACGAGCTGGCCACGCGCACGGTTTTGACCCGGGGACTGAGCGCCTATTCGGTCCTGCAGGCGAGCAACGGCGTTGAGGCCCTGGCGCTACTCGACGGGCTGACCCCGGACCTGGTGATCACCGACATTCGCATGCCGGGGATGGACGGCTTTGTCCTCCTGAGCGAGTTGCGCAAGCGTATCCCGGGAACTCCCGTCATCGCCATATCGGGTTACGTGGACATGAAGACCATGATGGAGCACGCCTTTGATGCCGTGATCGAAAAGCCGGTGACCATAGCCAGGCTGAGAGCGCTGGTGGCGGAGCTCCTGGAAGAGGAGGAAGTCTCGGCGTAGCCTCTGGCGGCGGTCAGCAACCTCCACCCGTTCGATCGGCGGCCCCCGTTAGCCATCAGAGGCCGGGATGTACCCGTACTGGGCCATGGGTTCGGCAAAGCACTCGAACATGTGCTGCCCGGTATCTCGCTCCCAACGGCCAACCGACTCTTCGCGCACGATTATCCGCGCCAGCTTCATGTGGAGAAAGTCCTCCAGTCGCGCCAGTGTCTCCTCCTGCCGAAGGACGAAGTCCTCGAAGCGCACGGTCAACCAATTCGCCGGCTCAGGGGTGGCCCGTATCAGCTCGTACTGGTACTTCCAGGAGATCGCCCGCCGTTCCCGCACGTCGTCTGTATGGCCGTAGTCGATGCCGAAGGCAGCCAGGTCGTCGGTCACGTGGCCGCTGAGTATGCAGTCACGTGGATCGCGAATCAGGTGAATGTATCTGGCCTCGGGAAACATCCGCGTGATCCACGGGAAAGCGAGGGTTGTCTCCGGTAGTTTCCACCCCCTGTTTTTCGATTGATCTGCCAGAACGTCAGCCAGGTAGGACTCCGCCAGCCGCCTGAATTCCGGATCGACATCGCCGCTTAGCACACCTCCGAAGTCCCACGACAGGCCGCCCCGCCAGGAGACGCGATGGGCGAATACGCGGCAGGCCTCGTACATTTCATCAGGCGGGACCTTGTCTCCTGACCTGTTCAGGGCGTTGCCCATGAAAACCCCACTGGCGTACAGGGTGTGGGAGATGGCGCGAGTACCGGAGTGCCCGCGACCGATAACGGTTATGAGCGGCCTATCGGACAATCGAAGTAGTCCTTCTTGAAGGGATTTCGCGTGGTGTAAATGAAATACATGATCGCGGGGGTCAGTCAGGTGAGGAATATACCTCGTCGGCGGATTTCCGTCACTACCCGGTTCGATTGTCAGGTTGGGCTCATCCCCCTATCTTGGGGTCGTCTTCGCCCCTCCCGCCCTCCCATGGTTTGCGCTAGCGGGGGGGCTCACTCGCTCTGGATTCGGACTCGTGACCGCAGCTGCTGAAACCGTCCTCCACGTCGACCCGGAAAGCGAAATCCCCGACCTCGAGAGCGCTCGGGATCGGCTGCGCTCACTGCGCCTGGCCGGACGCCTTGGAGCCGGCGCCAGGGTCGTCGTCCACCGCGGGCTGTACCAGCTCGAGCGCACCTTCCTCCTGACCGCTGAGGATAGCGGCACCGAATCAGAGCCGGTCCGATACTGCGCATCCGAAGGAGAAGAAGTGCGCGTATCGGGTGGGCGAGAGCTCACCGGGTTCTCCCGGCTCGACGATGAATCGGTGCTGAACCGCCTGTGCCCCCAGGCGCGGGGACAGGTGGAAGTGTGCGACCTGAAGGACTGTGGCATCACCGACCCGGGCAGCTTTGCCTCCCGTGGATTTGGCCGCCCCACTACCCCTGCCCACATGGAGCTCTTTTTTAAAGGGGAGCGCATGGATGTGGCCAGATGGCCAAACGACGACTTCGTCACCATCGACGCCGCCGCCGTGCTGATCCCCGAAGGCGACGGCCACGGCCAGCAACTGGGACAGTTGCCGGCGGGTTTCACCTACGCTGGGGGTCGCCCCAAGGGGTGGCGGGATCTCTCCGACGTCTGGATCCATGGATATTGGGCCTGGGACTGGGCCAATTCCTACGAGCAGATCGCCAGCTACGACGCCGATACGGGACTGATTCGGACGCACCCGCCTCATGGCCTTTACGGATTCCGCGCCGGCCAGCGCTTCTACTTTCTCAACGTTCTGGAGGAACTCGACCGCTCCGGCGAATATTACGTGGACAGGGCCCACGGGCTGCTTTACTTCTGGCCTCCAGCAGAGATCGGCGCTGGCGAGGTCACCGTCTCCCTCCTGGAAGGGCCGCTGATTCGCCTTGACGGCGCCTGCCACGTGGAGGTGAGCGGTATGACCCTGGAAGGTGGCCGAGGCAACGGCGTGGAGATCAGGGGCGGGGCCAGCGTGACCATAGCCGGCTGCGCCATCGACCTGATGGGTAACCACGCGGTGGTCGTTGACGGGGGGTGCGAGCACCGGGTGCGGGGGTGCGAGATCAGCCGCACGGGCGACGGCGGTATTCGCCTGGGCGGCGGCGACCGCCAGACCCTGACCGCCGCCGGCCACGAGGCCGACAACAATCATATACACGACATGGGTCAGTGGTCGCGCTGCTACCAGCCAGCCGTCACCGTGAGTGGCGTGGGCCAGCGGGTCACCCACAATCTCATCCACGACGGACCCCACAATGCCATTCAGCTGTCGGGCAACGATCACTTGGTCGAGTTCAACCACATTCACCATGTCTGCCAGGAAAGTGGCGACGTCGGCGCTTTCTACATGGGGCGCGACTGGACTGAACGAGGCACCGTTATCCGCCACAACCTCTTCCACCACACGCAAGGGTACGGCATGGGTTCCATGGCCGTCTACCTCGACGACTGCGCCAGTGGCGCGACCATTTACGGCAACATCTTCTACCGGTGCACGCGTGCCGCTTTCGTCGGAGGTGGCCGCAACAACCGCATCGAGAACAACATCTTCGTCCATTGCGAGCCGGCAGTCGCCATCGACGGCCGTGGACTCGACACCCGACCTGTCTGGAGCGATATGATCCAGACCACCATGAAGGAACGTCTCGATGTCGTCCGCCCCAGCGAGCCCCCCTACTCTGTCCGGTACCCGGACCTGCGCGAGCTCGCGCCCTATTACAGCAGAGGCGAAGGCGTGCCCCCGGAAGGAAACCTCATCTTGCGCAACATCTGCTGGGGCGGGGAGTGGCTGGTCATCCACTGGCTTGCCGAGGCCAGGCTCGTGGCGACGCAGTTCAACCTCGTCGATGAGGACCCGCTGTTCGCGTCGCCGCATTGGACGCGTACCGACCCGGATGCCGCCGAGTCCCAATGGGAACCGACCGCTGCCGACTTCCGACTTCGACCCGATTCTCCGGCCTATGAACTGGGATTCAAACCGATCCCCCTGGATGACATCGGCCTCTATCTCGACGATGCCCGCAACTGCCTCCATCCCCCTCGAAGACCCGGTGGCGGCCCTGGCAGTCTGGAGTCGATATGAACGACCGCGACTATACCACGATGAAGAAGGCGGAGCTCCTGTCCACCGTGGAGGAATTGCGAGACCACCTCGACCGGCTCGAGAACCAGGACGCGGTCTACGACCTCACTCTGTCCGAAGCCCGTTACCGGGCCCTCTTCGAGGGCAGCAGCGACTTCATTTACGTCCTCGACAGCGGCGGGTATTTCACCTTCGCCAACGCCGAGAGCGGGCACCTGCTGGGATACGACCCCGAGGAAATCATCGGCAAGCACTTCTCTGACATACTACATCCGGACGATGTCGACGCCGTCGGCAGGGCATTTCACGAACGCCGCACCGGCGAGCGCGCCGCGCGACGCGTGGAGGTCCGCATGCGCTCACGCGGCGGCGACATGCGCGAAGTCGAGATGGACGTGCGCCACTTCGCCATCAGTGCCAGTGGTCTGTACCGGGGTGGGGATTTCATCGGCACCCACGGCGTCGCCCGAGACATTACCGAGCGCAAGTATCAGGAGACCAAGCGGGTCGTCCTGCAGAGGGTGCGCGAAGCCGTGTGGGGGATGGTGAGCGCGGAGGGAGATCAACCAGGTACTGGAGGCTATCAGACGAGCCCTGGAGACGATGGGGGCCGCCTTCCAGCACTGCGCCGTCAACGTCATCGACATGGAAGAACCGCCGATGCTTCGCTAGCTATGACTCACACGGCTCCTCCGGTATCTCCAAGCGCGGCGAGTGGATGCTCGGCGACTCGGAGAGCTATGCCGGCACGGTGGCGGAATTCTGGCGCGCCGCGGTTCCCGCCTATCGGCGCGACCTGCACCGGGACGACCCGTATGAGGAGAGGGAGCGCCTCCTGGAGGTCTACGGCCCGGTGAGATCGATAATCGACGTCCCGTTCAGCTTTGGGACACTGACCGTCATCAGCGGCGTGGCCAACGCCTTCTCCGACCGCGACGTCACCTTCTTCCAGGAGCTGTCCGAGGCTCTCTGAGGGCTTCCGGCGCATGGAAGACCTCCAACAAATGGCGTTTTCCGAGCGCCGTTACCGAACCCTGGTGGAAACGCCGAATTTCGTCGTCATGCTGCTCGACGCCGATGGCAACTACCTGTATGTCAGCCCTCAAATTGAAGAGTGGCTCGGATACTCGCCCGCTGATTTCTACCGCGACCCCAACATCCGCCAGAAGATCATCCACCCCGAGGACCTCGAGGCCACCGAGGCCTTTCACCAGACCGGTCGCCCTTCCCACACCGTCGAATACCGGTGGCACCGCCTCGACGGGAAATACCGCTGGGCATCGGGGGCGATTTTTCCCATCTACGAGAATGTCGAAGACGAGCAAATCAACCGAGTCAGTATGGTGCAGGTGGTGGTCCAGGACATCACCGAGCGCAAGGAGGCGGAAAGTCAGATCCGGGCATCACTGGCTGAGAAGGAAGTGTTGCTGAAGGAGATCCACCATCGGGTCAAGAACAACCTGCAGATCATCTCCAGCCTGCTTCACCTCCAGGCCGCCAAGATGGAGGACGAAAAGCTCCTGGAGGCATTCGAGGACAGCCAGAACCGGATTCGCTCGATGGCCCTGATCCACGAAGAACTCTACAACGCAGCCGATCTGGCCCACATCGATTTCGCCGGTTACATCCGTCGGCTGACCGACAACCTTTTCGAATCCTTCGGCGTGGGCGTGGGGCGCATCCGCATGTCCATTGAAGGTGACAGCGTTTCTTTCACCATCGACAAGGCCATTCCCATGGGCCTCATCATCAACGAGCTGGTCACCAACTCCCTCAAATACGCCTTCCCAGAGAATCGCCAGGGCACGATCCGCATCTCGCTCACGGCTCAGGCAGAGGGGCCTTTCAACCTGACCATCAGCGACGACGGTGTTGGATTCCCGGATGACATCGACTACCGCAATCCGCAAACCCTCGGATTGAGACTCGTGGGCACCCTGACCGCGCAACTGGAGGCTCGCCTGGAACTCGAGCGCTCGGAAGGTGGCTCGATCTTCCGGATCATCCGCGACTGATTCGAGTGGGCTGCTGTCGGGACCACGGCTGCCAACGAGTCAGTCCGTCGCTTCGAGCCAGCCCAGATCGAACCGCGCCAGGGTGAGGTATTCGTACGGATTGTCGGCGCCACGTTCGTAAAGGCAGAGGATCTCCCCATCCCGTCCCGCGAGCGCCAGATCGGAGTAGGCTGCCGGTCCCCCGAACAGCTCACGTCCCGCTGACCAGCTGCGACACCCGTCCAGGCTGACACGCACCGTCAGTTTTTCGCGAGCTTCGCTGGCGGGGTTGGCGAACAGCACGCGATCACGCCCGTGGGTATCGCCACCCGATATCCCGACCATGCTTGCCTGGCAGATGGGCTCCACCAGCTGCTCTTCCCAAAAGTGGTCGCCAAAGCTGTCCCCGCCGTCCCGACTCCAGGCCGCGGCCCGACGCTTTTCGCCGCGGTAGTTGCGGCAGTTGATGTAAAGCGACCCATCCGCGAGCTCGGCCACCGCGCTCTCGTTGGTGCCATCGGGAACGATGCCGCCGATGCGCCAGCTGGCGCCGACGTCGTCACTGACGATGACGTGAGAGTGGTAGGGATCTCCCCGATTGAAGTCGATGCCGACGATGTGGTCACATGGGACCACCAGTCGCCCGCTCTGCAATTGGATGCCGTGACCCGGTCCGGTGGCGTACCAGGTCCACGACGGATCCTTGACGTCAGCGGTGATCTCCTCCGGCTCCTCCCAGGTGAGGCCGTCGTCTCTGCTGCGCGTGATCCAGACCGTTCGCGGCGCCTTCCCCTCGACGATCATCCCCTCGTGGCCATCTCCCAGATTCTTGCAGAACGGCAGGCAGATGATCTCCTCGCCGCTGCCGGTCCCCACGCTCGCTCGCGCCACCACCGGACAGGGATTGCCGCAGGTCATATCGCCGTCGCTCACCACGAGCTGCGTCGGTCCCCACGTGCGGCCTCCGTCGGTACTGCGCCTGAGCAGGAGATCGATCTTTCCGGCGTCGCCGCGACCGTGCTTGCGGCCCTCGCAGAAGGCCAGCACTGTACCTTTGGTCGTCGTCGCCAAGGCGGGGATCCGATAGGTGTGGTAGCCGTCATCCCCGTTGGTGAACAGATCGATCTGATGGAGGAAATTCCGCTCGGCCACCGCTACTGGTCTCCCTCCGCTGCTTCCTGTCCGTCACCTTCCTGTCCGTCACCTTCCTGTCCGTCACCTTCCTGTCCGGCGCCTTCCTTTCCGGCGCCCTCCTCGGGAAGGAGGGTGACGTGCACGTAGTTACCGGTGTCGAAGTATGTCCGCGCCGCGGCCTGCACCGCCTCTACCGTAAGGCTGTCCACCATGTCATTATACTCCAACAGTAGCCGGGGGTCGGTTCCGTGATAGTGGCTCGACTGCAATTTCCCCAACCACCACCTGTTCTCCTTCATCGACACCTCTCGCGCCCGTTTTCGCATTTCCCTGACCTTGGTGACGTATTCCTCGGTGGTGCCGAAGGTCTTGAGGCTGTCGATCTGCTCGAACACGACTCGGGTCAGCTCTCGAGCGCGGTCGGGATCGCTGCCGAATCTGAGCGTAATGGTGTAGTTCTCATTCGGGTAATGACTGGCGCGCGATCGCACCGAGACGCCGTACGTGCCGCCAAGATCCTCGCGCATGACCTCCCGGAGCTTGATCTGGAGAACGGTGGCCATGGCGCCGAGCTCGAAGTTGTTGCGCTGAGTGTCGTAATCGAAGGGGCCGGTGAAGATGAGCGATGTCGTGCTCTTGGGTTCGATGCCACGGAACACGGTTTTTTCCACCACGCCTTTCGGAGCCTCGATACCAACATCCCGCCACGTCTCTTCGCGACCTGTTGAGGGCAGCCCGCCCAGATAGGTCCGCACCAGCGGCTCTATCCCCTCCAGAGTGAAATTCCCCACAAAGAAGAAGATGAAATCACCTGCGTCGGCGAATCGGTCCCGGTAGATGGCCATCGACTTGCTCAGGTCCATCTCCGCTAGCAGCTCCATTGAGATGGGCCGCTCTCGGTAGTGATACTGGGCCATGGTCACCTGAATAGTGTCGCTGAACGCGGTCTCCGGCCGAAGGTCGCGATTCTCGATGAAACCCCTCATCCGCGTGGTAAACGACTGGAAAGCCGTGCTGTCCTCCCGCGGGGTAGTTACGTACGCATAGATCAGCTCGAACATGGTCACCAGGTCCTCGGGAGAAGCCGACCCCGAGAGCCCCTCCTGCAGGTCCCCGATGCTGGGAGAAACACCGACTACCTTTCCCGCCAGGACCTTGCCCAGCTCGACCTGGTTGAATCCGGCCACTCCCCCTTGTCCCACGACCGTCGCCGCCGATGCCGCGGCCATGTAGTCCTCATCCGCGGTCAACGAACTCCCTCCGAGGCTGTAGGCCCGGAAGAGGATCTCGTCGTTCTTGAAATCGGTGGGCTTCAGGAAGACGTGGATGCCGTTGGAAAGTGTCCAGGTAGTGACGCCGATCTCGGGAATCTCTCCTGACTCGATGATGTCAGCAGGCTCCGGCAGATGCTCCACCAGGGGCATGTCCGACACGTCGTCCTCGTACGGCGCAATCTCCTTCTCCGCCACGCGGGCAAAGACGGCGAGGAGGTCCTCTTCGGTGGGCACTTGCAGATCGCTCTTTTCGGGCGCGTTGAGGGTGATGACGCGGTTGTGGTCGCTGGTCCACTCACTGGCGTATTCGTTTACCTCGCCGAGCTCGATCGTGGGCAGGAGCTGCGTGTACAGCTCGAGCTCTCGTGGAACGCCGGGGATCGGCTCGTCCTCGAGCAGATGGCGGACGTATTCGCTGGCGAATCCCCTCGACTGGCTTTTGTCGCGCTCCCGGTAAGCCTGCTCCATGCCCCGCAGCATGTCCTTCTTTTCGCGGGCCAGCTCCGTGCGCGTAAAGCCGAAGCGCCGAATCCGCTCCGCCTCGGTAAGCAGTGCCTCGAGTCCCGTGTCAAAGCCCCCGTCGGCCACGCCCGCGCTCAGGGTGAAGAATTCCTTGGTGCGGACCCACCGTCCCTGGCCCGATCCGGCTCCCAGATAGGGGGGCTCGGACAGCTGAGTGAGTTCGTAGAGACGCTGATTGAACATGCGGTGATAGAGGCTCTCCATCAGCGACTGTCGGTAGGAGCCGATGGTCTGTTGCTCGCGCACATCCTGCTTGTAGAGGATGCTGACGACGTTGCTCGTGGCCTCGGGATCGGTAGCGATGGCGAAAAGGGTTTCCTCGTGACCGGGCACCGGATACAGGACGCGCTCAACTGGATCGGTGCCAGGAGGAATGCGAGCGAGGTACTCCTGCACCAGAGACTCCATCCACTCCGGATCGAAATCTCCAACCGCCACGAATCCCATGAGCTCGGGTCGGTACCAGGTCCGATAAAAGTCGCGCAGGACCTCGTGGTGAAAGGTGTCAAGAACGGCCTTCTGACCGATGGGCAGGCGCTGGGCGTAGCGCGAATCATGAAGAATGACTGGGAGCTGCTGATCCCGCATACGGGCCTGTGCTCCGCGACCAAGGCGCCACTCCTCCACCACGACGCCGCGCTCCTTGTCGATCTCCTCCGCCTCGAAGCTCACCTGGTGAGCCCAGTCCTCGAAGATCTGGAAGGCCGTCCGCATCACCTCGACGCTGTCGGTGGGCACGGTGAGCATATAGACGGTCTCGTCAAAGCTGGTGTAGGCGTTCAGATCCGCCCCGAACTGCATGCCGATGGATTCGAGGTAGTCGATCAGTTCCTGCTTGGCGAAGTTGGCGGTGCCGTTGAAGGCCATGTGCTCGGCGAAATGAGCCAGTCCCTGCTGTTCCTCCTCTTCCAGCACGGAGCCCACGTTCACGGTCAGCCGCAGCTCCGCCCGGTTCTCCGGCTTCTCGTTTCTCCGAATCACGTAGCGCAATCCGTTCTCCAGCTTCCCGACCTTCACCTGGTCGTCGATTGACATGACGTCATCCAGGGCACTGCCAACGTTGGCAGTGCGGGCCTCCTTGCCCGCTGTCGGCTCCTCCCCCAGCTTCTTGGTGGCGGCGCACCCCACCAACATTGACAATGCGAAGACAAACGATCCGAACAGTTGTGCGAGACGGCTGTGTGTCATGTGGTTACCCTTCCTCGAATTCGACGCGAAAACCCACCATCGATTTGCAGCTGTCACGCTACGCCTGGCGGGAACTGCGGTAATATAGGTGATTGAGGCTCCCCGGCGACAACCGAGGTCCTATATTCTCCATGCATCATTTCAACGTCGTATCATTTCAACGTCAGGCGGATCGAGATGACCGAGGACAAGCAGTTTCGACTGTGGGCGATGGGGTGCTCTCACCTGGGCACCGACCTGCGCCGTGGTCCCAGAGAGAGTTTGGCCGACGCTTTCAGACACTCTCAGCAAGGTGGCGACCTTGGCGGCCCACCCTTTGAATGGGATATCGCCTTTCATCTAGGAGACCTGTCGGGCAGCCAGACGTCCCCTGACGACGACGAGGGACGGGAGGTGGTGCGCCAGTTCGCGGCCCTGACCAGCCATCCGCGCGAGCACGTCTACGACATCATCGGCAACCACGACGCCAGCGGCCCGGATGAGGAGGTCCAGTGGTGGTTCCGCAAGTGGGTGGACCCGGAGGGCCTGCGCCCCGAGTTTTCCGGCGTCCGACGGGAGCGTCGTCCTTACCCGATCGATGGCAACTGGGAGAGGTACTCGCTGCGCGTGGGCAATCTGCTCTTTCTCCTCATGAGCGACCGCAACGACGGGGGTCCGCCAGTAGGCAGAGGTCCGAGGGGTGGCTATCCCGCCGGCGCCGTATCCGGTGAGACCTTCACCTGGTGGAATCAGATGGTGGAAGCGAACCCGGAGTGCTGTATCGTCACCTGCCATCACCACATGCTGAAGGAGACGACCGTGGCCTCCGGACCGTGGGAGGGCTTTGTCAAAGACCCCGACGGAAACTGGAAGTCTCACTACCACGGCTACTTCCCCGATGGCGGCCCTAAGGGTGCCTCCTACCTCTACTTCGTCGATGGCAAGCCGGATGCCCAGGCCTTCGAGGGATATCTGGCGGATCATCCCGGCGCCATCGATCTGTGGCTGGGCGCCCATACGCACACGAATCCCGATGACCGCTACGGCGGGCGCTCCCACATCGAATCCAAGTGGGGCAGCACCTTCGTCAACGTGGCGGCGCTGACCAAGTACCACGCGGGCATCACCACCGTGCCCATGAGCCGGCTCTTCACCTTCACCGAGGGCAGCGACCAGGTGAGGATTCAATGCTATCTCCATACCGATGACTACGCACCTCAGGGTTGGTACGAGCCAGCCGAACGCAGCGCTCCTTTACGCCTGCCGTTCAAATATTGAGTCGCTTTTCGGCGATCTCTCCTAATCATCTATCTCCGCGGAGGGAGGATAACGGTGGGCCAACTGGAAACGCGGTCCCTGGGAAGTACGGCGATGAAACCCAAAGCCCTGGGTTTGGGATGTGCCACCTTTGGCGGCGCCAAGAGCTCCGACGAGGAGACCATTGAAGGGGTGCGCCGCGCCATCGAACTGGGGATCGACTATATCGATACCTCTCCCCTGTACGGGGAGAGCGAGCGCCGTGTCGGACTTGGCCTGAGCGACGGCTGGCGGGAGAAGGTCTACCTGCAGACCAAGACCGGCACGCATCCTGAGCGCCGGGGAGATTACTCCGCTGAGGCCACGCGCTGGAGCGTGGAGAACAGCCTCCGGCTTCTCGGGACGGAGTATCTCGATGCTGTCCTCATCCACGATCCGGCGGACATCGAGACCCCCCTTTCTCCCGGGTACGCACTGGACGAACTGCTGACCATGAAGGAAAGCGGCATCATCGGCCACATCGGCCTGGGAGTCAGACAGCACGAATTTCACCGGCGGGCTATCGATACCGGCCATATCGACATCATCCTCAGCTACCTCGACTACACCTTGCTCGACACCTCCGTAGCCGCAACCACCCTCCCCCTCGCCAGAAAACGGGGCGTGGGCATTATCCTCGCTAGTGTTCTGGGCATGGGGCGCCTGGCAGGGCCCGAGCCCGACCGCGAATCAGAGCCCCGCGCCCACGCCATGTGGGCATTCTGCCGCCGCCGCGGCGTTGAGATCCGCCACCTCGCCATGCAGTTCTGCCTCGCCGCCCCCATAGACGGCATCGTCCTGGCCGGGCCCTGCAATCGCCAGCAGGTCGAAGACGCCTACGAGGCCGCCACCGCCCAGATTGCCCCCGAAGTCTGGGCCGATTTCAGAGCCGAATTCGGCGTCGGGCTGTAATTCGAGCCGGGAAGGTCACATATGGACTGGACCATCCTCCTGCTCGACTTTGCTCCCGTCCTCGTATTCGTCGTCATCGACAGTTTCAGCAATGCGCGCTATGCCGTCGTGGGGGCGGTCGCGGCCGCGGGTATGGAAATCGGTTACAGCCTGTACGCCTTCGGGGAGATAGACGCCTTCTCCTATGTCGCCACAGCGCTCATTCTGCTGTTCGGTGGCTTGTCCTTCAAGTTTAACAATCCCGTGTATTTCAAGTTCCGACCCGTGGCCATCGGCATTGCCCTGGCCATTACCTGTCTGGTGAGCTATGCCATGGGCAAACCGCTTCTGGTGATTGCGGTGGAGCGCTACAGTCAGGCGATCCCGCCGCAGTTCCATTCGCAGCTTCAGGATCCTTATATACAGGCCGTCCTGCGTCGGGTTTCGCTGTACATGGGGTTCGGACTCATCGCCCAGGCGATCCTCGTGGGTTGGGCCGCCGTGCGCCTCAGCAACTGGTGGTGGCTCGCCATCCGTACAGTCGGGTTCTATGTGATGCTGACGTTGGTAGTATTAATCTCGCAGTGAAGTAGCCTGGTGCGCTTCGCCGATGCCGTCATGGCATTCACTGTTGCCACTCGCCTTCTGGAGGCGTTGGCCGCGCGGCGACTGTGCGCTTCCCTTACACCTGTGTGACGGTATATGCCTAAAGTCTCAACCAACCACCGCGGCGATCGCCATGACTGACTCTTCCGCAGATCCCGATTTGGACTCTCCCCCCAGGAGCACAGGGGACTCATCCGGGCCAGGCCTCCCCTTGAGGGAATCGACTCTCTCTCCCTCTCCTCCCTGGAACGGGATGAGTTGCTCGACTACCTGGCCGATCAAATTGAGGGTGTGGGCGTCTTCACGCGTCTGTGCGTCTACCTCGTCGACGAGAGCTGCCTGACGGCGGAAGTTGTACGAGACCTGGCTGCTCCACGTGGTGATGACCCAGATGGTGATGACCCAGGTGGTGATGACCCAGGTGGTGATGACCCAGGTGGTGATGGCGGTCAGCTCGATGCCGGTGCGGCGCTGATGCCCTTGCTGGGATTCGTGGGTCAGCTGATCTCCCTGGACGCGGAAATGTCCTCGGTTTTCCCCTGACAGCGCCGCGAATCGTCGAGGGGTGGACACCCTGGGTGGACCGCGGCGACCCCATGATAGGGGAGGACCGGGATTAGGGTGAGATCATCTGCTTGATTCCCGTCAGGACGAAAACCCACCTGCTCGCCGTCGTCGAGGGCCGCTGTGACTCCAAGTCAGCGGCAGGAGCTGATCCCCCGCATCGATGCCCTGGGGGCCCGGCTGCGATGGGTGGCGATCCTTCTTGAGCATGAGCAGTTGTATCGTAAGGCGCTGGCGAGTGAACGCGCCGCCCAGGTCGGGCTCTCGCTGCACCGGGTCCGAGATGAAATCCTGCGGATGAAAAGCGGCAATGCCTGGGTCAGCGTGCTGGACACGCTCTACAAAGAACTCACGCCGCTAGTGGATTTTCACGGCTGCTCGATCATCCTGGTATCCGAAGATGGCGAACAATCCTATGGCTACTACTGGCTGAAAGGGACAAGCCACACCGGATTTGAGATCGGTATCCCCTCGTCCGTTGAAGAGGCCATGAGGAGAGGTCGCCCGCTCTACAGGAACAATCCATCAGCCATGCGAAAGTGGGGCGATAGCGAGGAGCTGCTGGACGCTGGGATCCGGTGTGTGGTCGACGTCCCCTTTGCCAGCGGCACCATTGCCATGAACGACCTCCTGGAGAGTGCCTTTGACCAGGATGACATCGACATTCTGCAGCGCTTCGCTCTTGTCCTGTCCGAGGCACACCGTCGCCTGCGCGATCTGGAGACCCTGGAACTGAAGGCCCGCGAACTGCAACACGCCCAGAAGATGGAAGCCGTCGGGCAGCTTACAGCTGGCATCGCCCATAACTTCAACAACATGCTGCAAGGCGTCATCGGAAATCTGGAGCTGGCGCTGGCCGATGCCGTCCCAGAAAAGAGGAAGCACCTCGACACCGCGCTCGTATCAGCCGAGCGAGCCGCGGACATGGTGCAACAGCTCCTCATGTTCACGCGCCAGGACACGCGGCGCGTCCATCGCCTGGTGGATTTGCGGGACGTGCTGAACGACGCGATGGCGCTTTGCCGCCGCACCTTCGACAGGAAGCTCTCACTCGAAATGGACATCGCCGGTCCGCTCCCCGTCATGGGAGATTCCATGCAGCTGCATCAGGTGTTCCTCAACCTGTTGATAAACGCCCGCGATGCCTTTGAGGATTGCTCCCGTGAATCTCCAGTTATCGGGGTTAGTGCCTTGCCCGTCAGCGTGGACCACTCCCAGACCGATGAAATCCCGCCCGGCTCTTACATTCGCGTCTGCGTCACCGACAATGGCCAGGGGATGGATGAAGAGACGCGAAGCAAGGTTTTTCAGCCGTTTTTTACTACCAAGAGCGTGGATCAAGGCACCGGACTAGGACTGTCCACCGCCTTCGGCATCGTCCAGGACCACGACGGACGGATCCTTTGCGACAGCGACGCCGTCGCTGAAACACGCTTCACCGTCTACCTGCCGGCCGCGGTCCCAAGCGAGGCCGCCGCCCCACCGTCATCTCCGGCAGTGCAAGGTTCGGAAACAGTTCTCATCGTCGATGACGAGCAGGTTGTGCGGGATACCGCCGGGCAGATGCTGACCATGAATGGGTACGAGGTACTATACGCCGCTGACGGCAGGGAGGGCATCGAGCAGTGCCGTCAGCATGGCGACGACATCGATATCATCCTCCTCGACCAATCCATGCCTCGTATGTCGGGCCGTGAAGTACTGGCCGAGTTGAGGGTCTCCCAACCACACTTGAAGGTCGTCATCTTTACAGGTTTTGCCGCGGATATCGATGAATTCGCCGGCGCTGACGATCTCATCGCCAAACCGTTTTCTCTACGGAGGCTGGTGGCCAAAGTTCAGGAAGTTCTGGATCGCCCCAGCTGAACCGAGCGGAGGGCCGGGTATGGCTGGCGAGGCCCTACCCGGCCCGAGGGCGATGGCGACGGCCGAGGGCAGGGCCGTCTCGATCGCACTCAGCGCCCCTGTTGCTGATTGGCGCTGTAGGGAATGTACGGCTTCACAGTTGCCGCCAACGTGACCTGGCACACGGCGGCCGGGCCTTTGCTCTGTCGTGAAATTTACGCTGCCATGCTGTCGCGCAGGCGGCTGGACAGGATCCGCATCATGTTGAAGGCGATGGACGAATAGCGTCGCAGGATGCGCTCGAGATCGCTGCGCTGCAGCGACAGCAGCTTGCAGTCCTCGAGGGCGATGACCGAGGCCGAACGGGGTTCGTCGTCGAGCAGGGCCATGTCGCCGAATACCTGGTTCTCTCCCAGTACCGTAATCCGCTGACTCTCCCCTTTGACGTCGGGATCTGACCTGCTGACTTCCAGCTTGCCCTCAACCACGATGTACATCTTACCTCCTCTGGTTCCCTGCTTGATGACGACCGCCCCCTCCTTGGCACTCTCCTCCTGAATCGACAGAGCGATGTGGTAGAGCTCTTCCAGCGGCAGAGCGGCGAAGAAGGAGGACTCCTTCAGGAACATGATTTTCTCCATACTCGTCAGTGGCTGATCCTGGATGCCCATACCTGAGTCTCCTCTCTTGACCGCTGATTCATTGGCGATTTCCTCCACCGGACGCTCCGGTTCAGCCGGCAGTCCCGACAACAGCTCCCGCCGTCCCAGCGAGACCGCCGTCCAGGCGGCTGCCAGCTGTGTCCAGGTGTCCGATGATTCCATGGTTAGCGTCAGTGCGGCCTCAACGGTGGGGTCGCGCCAGCCGCAGATCTCACCTGCCAGGCGCTCCCGCTCTTCCTCGTCATCGGCCAGCGTCGGCAGCAGGAGCTCCATCAGCGAGCGGTCGCCGATATTCACCAGCAGCTCGATCGCGTTCTCCCGGGCCGCCTGGTCTTCGGCGCCCAGTCGCTCGACCAGGTCGTCGACCAGCTCGGCATCCCCCAGATTGCCCAGCAGTCGCGTTACGCCACTCTGAACGGCCGTGAGCTGAAGCTCCAGTTGATCGGCGAGCAGATCCGTGGCCGAGCCAGGCGCCTCCCGCCTCAACGAGCCCACGGCGACCAGATACCTGTTGGCTTCCAGAAGTCGTTGGCGGCAGGACTCCATGAGCTGGGGCATAAGCTCCTGGTCCTCCTGAACCGCCATCGCCCCGACCAGTCCCTCCCATTCCTTTGGCGGACACGTCGCCAGCGCCTCCACCACACGCTCTCGGTAGGTGGATGAGAGGTCACACCGCCCGAGTACCCCGACCGCCGCTTCCACCACGTCGGGGTCGGGATCACCCAGTGACGACAGCAGTGCCAGAAAGTCCTCTCGTCGATCGGATACGCTGCCCTCCACTGCCTCGATGGCGGCCTCTCTGACGGCCGCCTGTGGATGCTGAAGATGACCCAGCACACGCGCATGGGAGTCCTTTGACTCTATTCTGCTGGCCGTCTGGATCCCGGCGATGATCTCCTCCATCTCCTCCCCCTCCAGCAGTTCGACCAGGAGAGAGCTGCGCCTGGCCGCCGTGGCGGTGTCCTCGAGCCGGTCCAGAATGACCAGAAATTCAGACTGCAGCCCGGCCCCCGCACCCCCACCGAGCTTGGGAGCCACAGCCTCGACGATCTTGTCCCGCAATTCCGCCGGGACTGCGGTGGCGCCGCTATCGGGGGAGGCCTGCGTCCGCTCCACGACACGGGCGAGAAAGCGGGCGGAGCTCAGCCGCACCTCGGAGTCGTCGTCGTCCAGCAGGGGTAGAGCCAACACGGCGACATCGCTGCCGGTCCGTCCGCCCGCGCCGAGAGCATCCAGGGCGGCGGCGCGGATTCTCGGATTCTCGTGATCGATAAGCGCTGGGCAGACCGCCGCCGCGGCCCTCGGGTTCTGCCGCAGAATCTCGATACCCATTTCCCGAACGCCGTCGTCTCTGTGCAGCAGCAGGGACCGGGAAATCTCGGTAGACTTGGCCACGACCTTCTGCATCGACTCAATCGACTCCCGGTCGTCGATGGCGAAGCTCTGCTCGCGCACCGCACAGATGAGCACCTCCGTGTAGCTTCGCTTGAGGCGCCAGCCCGCGGCGATCATGGCACCGCTGATCACCGCCAGCAACAGGAAAAGTTCCCCCAGGCTGAGGAACTCCTGCGCGTGGAGAGCGGTCAGACCCGCCCCGACCAACCCGCCCAGTAGCATGAATCCCCCCTCCATGATCATACGAGTTCCGTCGCTGTTGCGCTGGGGCACCAGCTTGATAAGCACCTGATAGGTGGGGGCGATGATGGTGTCCAGGAGGACGAAGTTGAGCAGGTTGAACGCGAAAATGACGGCTGCGGCTCCCAGTGGAAGAATCCCCTGAAAGACCGCCATCAGCGTCGCGGTAATGGCAGCGTGAACTAAGCACACCCACAGATAGATATTCCCCACGCCAATTACGCGCAAGACATAGCGCAACAGGACCGTCGTACCCACCAGCGTGGCGAGACCGGCCGAACCGTAGAACAACCCGAAGAAGGATGTGATATCCCCTTCCGAGACGTAGTGCTGGCGCGCCACGACGTTGAAGCCGTAGTGGATGGCGGTATAGAGGGCGAAGAGGGCGATGGACAACAGGAAGAGAAGCCTGAGGTACTCCGAGCGGGCAAAGTAGCGGATGTTCTCCGCCAGCGAGGCCACATCCTCCTCCCCGCCCCCAACCGCGCTGACAAAATAACGTCGAACCAGCGGTCTCAAAAGCAGCATGACAGCGATCATGATCAGGGCAGCCAGGCCGTAAAGCTGGAAAGACAACAGCACCGCGCCCAGAACCCGCACCAGAAAACCGCCGGCGATATCTCCGAGGGTGGTGGTGGCGGCCAGCAGCGGAAAAAGGACTTTGGCCCGTGACGTATAGCAGATGCCGCCGGCTACGATCCATATCTGGAAGTTCGCCATGCTCCGCACGAGCTCGGAGGAGACGAACAGGAAGGGGTAGAAGCCGGATTCAGCCAGGTATCCAGCCCCTCCTCGCTCCACCATCGCCAGGCCGATGGTATTGAGTACCAGTATGGCCGCGAGCACTGCCAGCAGGGCGAAAAGCAGGCGCTGTCTGGCCACCTTCGTCGTCAGGTACGACAGCAGCGCCATCGACAGGGCGAAAATCCAGGCGATCCAGGTGTACATCTCGGGCAGGCGCTCCACCCCCGCCCGGATGTTGAACACGCCTGCTGAAACGCTCCTGACGATGCCGTCGTCTACGGCTACCAGAAAGAAGACGGACGCGGCCAGAGCCATCCGGGAGAGCTCGTTGCGCCGCAGATTCAGCAGTTGTAGGAGACGATTCACGTCAGTTCAGACTACGGATTCTCGCCTGCGGGGAGGTGTACTGGCGGGATTTGGGCGAGAGATTACCGCGTGCCGGGCTCGGCCACGATGCGAATCTTGAGCGTAGCCAGTGCATCCCGGAAGATGGCGTCGATCCTCCCCTGCTCCTCGGTAGACAGATCTCGCGCCGCTGTGAAAGTCACCCACGCGAGATACTCGGTTTCTGCTTCGTCGCCTTCGAGCCCTTCCTGGGAGATAATCGCCGTAACGTTCCGGGGCGACACATCTCCGTTGTTGACGACAAAAGTGACCTGGTCCACCAGCCCATCCGCCAGAGGTCCTGCCAGGCTTCTGACTACGACCTTGACGGGCAGCGACCCATTGGGCACGACCCAGTTCCTCTCCGCCTCCAGCACGAGCTCGAACTCTCCGTCGGCGGTCGATCTGCTGACCCGCTTGTCTGGCTCCGAGCACCCGAGACACGCCAGGACCAGAGCCAGGATCAGGGCCGCCTCGGCCGCTTTCACAACAGTTGCTTTTCCGTTCATCTGCCGTTCCCTTCCAGGGTCTGCTCAATGACCTGAACGGTGCGATTGAAGACCCGCTCGAAGGCGGGATAATACTGGCTCGACGAGGTCTGATAGAATAGTTTCGCTACCTCGCTGTCGATCAGATGATACCGTTTCCGCATGTCATTCCGCGTCGGAAACAGGATCTGCAGGCCGGGACGGAACGCCCGTAGCGTGAGAGGAAGCCTGTCGTTGAGCTCCAGGAGCCGCTTCAGGATCAGTACCTGCTTGAGGTGGTCGATGTCGTCCTCGTCAGCCAGCACGATCGTCCACTGCAGCGGAATTCCCTCCTCGTCATATGAATTCGCCGACCTCAGGAAGGACACATTCGCCCGTTCTCCCGTCGGTACCGTGGTGTCGGCAACCACCGCAACCGGATAGATGAAGGGGCGCCCCTCCCGCGGTGTGGACCGGGCCGAAAACGTCAACATAACCGCCCTGTCCGGCACTTCCAGCGCCCCCTCCAGAATGCTGCTCAGGCTCCTGTCCTCGAGGTTTTGCCCCTCGTCGACCCCCTCAGGCGCCACGAAGAAGAAGGTCTTGTCCAGGTCGATTTCACTCGTGTAGTCGAGTTTGCCCACAATCTCCCCGAGCATGCGGCGCACCAGCACGTCCTCACCCGGAATGTCCCCCGCCAGCAACGTCCGAAACGGCTCCCGCCGCTGTAGCAGCACATCTTCCTCGGCGTAGAGGGTTATCTTGCTGACGAGGTCCCGCAGTGCCTCGCTCTCCTGAATGAACTTGAGGTCCCACACATCGTCGTCGCGGACCCTGTAGGCATTGCGGAAGAGTCGATAGTCGAAGCGGTCGAAAATGTCGGAGTCCTTGGGGATCAGGTAACTGAAGCTGCTCTCCTCCTGGGGCACGATGTGGGGGGTGATGACGACGATGACCTCCCGCTGCTCTCGTTCGGTGCGCTCGCGCGAGAACAGTCTGCCCAGGAAAGGCAGGTTGGCCAGCCCTGGGACGCCGACTAGCGTCGTCTGTTCGTTGGTCGACATCAGCCCTCCGATGATGAAGGGCGTGCCGTCCGCCACCCGTACGAAGGTCTCGACGACTCGGTTGTCGATAATGGGTGAGAACTCAATACCGGAAAAGGCTCCCGTTTCGACCAGGGCGGCGGACTCGGGTGAAATGGAACTGATGATGGTCTCGATCTGCATCGTCACCTCGAGACCCTCCCGGTCGATGCGGGGCCGCAGGTTGAGGACGATGCCTATGGGAAAGTATTCGATCCCCTTGGTGACCACCCCCGTCGCCGCCGTGGTGCGGGAAACGGGAATCTGACGCCCCACCTGGATCCGCGCGTGGCGATCGTTGAGCACCAGCACCGACGGGCTCGAAAGGACCTCGGCCTTGCCAGATTCCGCCAGTGCTTCCAGCGAGGCTTTGAAAGAGATAAAATCCGTAAAGGAGTCGCGTGAGAACAAGAATGTGCCCAGGCTCTTGCCGGTCTCCGTGCGCTCGAAGCCGCCCCTGAGGTTGTCGGTAGCTCCGCCGAACTCCACTCCCAGGTCCCGCAGACGCGACGTGTTCACCTCGATGACGAGGGCTTCGATGACGATCTGCTGGGCGGCGACGTCGATGTGGCTTTGGAGCAGATTCACCAGGCTTTCCAGCGCCTCCGGATCGTTGCGGTCGTACACCAGCAGCAGACGTTCCTCGGGCGAGCCGCTGGTAGCGCTGTGCAGGTGAGATCCACCCAACTGAGGAGCCCCCTGTGGCGACTTACCTCTTCCGCCGCTTGAGCTGGTACTGGGTCTGCCCTTGGTGCCGGCCGGTGGGGGAGCGAGGAGGCTGGTTTTCGAGGCGTTCATCACCCCGATGACCAGCGGAAGTTTCTCCTTCTTGTCCCTGATGAGCTCGAACAGGCCCTGCTTGGACCTGCTCTTGGAAAATTCAACGGTACTGTAACCGAGGGCCTTGAGGAGGGAGAGCGCCCGATCGGCCTCCATGTGGCCAAGGCGAAACATCTCGTATGCCAGTTCGGGCTGATCGGCGCCGGCTGCGCTCGTGCGCGCCAGGACCTCCAGACCCTTGCGAACCGCCGTGACATCTGAACGCGACGCGGCCACGTCGGCGTACACCGCCAGGTCGAACCCCGAGACCGGGCTCTCGACGATGGCGATCTCGAGCTGCGGCGCGCCACCCTCTGGCGAATCCATGCGGGTGTACACTCGGCTCTCCAAGACCCCTTTGCGGCTCGCCAGCTGCGACCCGATCTGACCCGACTGGTGCTCGTAACCCAGCGCCAGGAGGACGCGCAGATCGGCGGCGTCCAGGAGCTTCCGGGTGCGCTCCAGTGAGCGGTACGGAGACGACACAAACCACACCTTTTCGCCTGCCCCCGAGGACACTGACGGCATCGCCCCCTGAGAAGCCGACGGAGCCGCCCCGCGAGCAGCCGACGGAGGCGCCCCGCGAGCAGCCGACGGGACCTGGCCCCGAGCAGCCGACACAACCGCCAGGAGACAGGCGAACAGAAACCAGAGGGTCGCTGGGGCCATCACGCCTTCGACAGTGCTCATCCGTCTCAACTGCATACGCAAAGCCTCGATCTCAAGGTGTGTGGCGGGGCCTGTGGCCAGGCCGATCTCGTGACGGGATCGGCCTGGCCACTGCGATGTCGAGAAATGGAAGTACCCCTGAAATAACAGAAGGTTATCGCCGCCCCGTCAAGTGCTGTATGCCCGCCCGCCCGGGGCTTTCCCAGGGGATTCCAATCCACGACTCCGCTATCTTACCCGGTCGCCGTGTGCGACGGACCCCGGATAGGTTCAGCCCTGAATGCCGCTGTACACTGGATCTGGCTGCCGTGGTTGATGAATTTGACCCCATCTACGAGATTCTGACACAGCTGGCCACCACCACCTCCAGGTGACCCGCTCCATGCAACCCCGTGGCCGCTCTTACCGGCCGCGGCTGCGAACCGGCTCCGCAGCACAAAGCGTCGCCGTCGGGGGCGGCCTCGACAACGACCGAAACCCGCGACATGCTGAAGGGCGTCTACCCCATCCTCGCCACGTGCTTCGACGCTGATGGTGCCATCGACTACGGCAGCCAGAAGCGGCTCATCGAATTCTGCCTCGACGGTGGCGCGCACGGACTCGTCATGCTCGCCAACGCCTCCGAGGGCCACCTGTTGTCGGAGGAGGAGAAGCGGTCGCTTACCGAATTCGGACTTCGCGAAGTCGCTGGCAGGGCCCCCGTTATCGTCACTGTCAATCACCCCTCGGCATCAGCCGCGTCGTCGATGGCGGTATTTGCCCGAGATCTCGGCGCCTCGGCCGCGATGATGCTGCCACCTTTCTTTGGGCGCTGGCGACCCGGCCTGGATGAAATCCGCCGGTACTTCGAAATCCTCGACGCGGTGGGACTCCCGCTCGTGGTCCAGGATCACGCCCTCAGCGACCTGAATCTCCCCGTGCCCTTCCTCGTCGAGCTGGCCAACTCCGTGCCCCACATCGAGTATCTCAAGCTCGAATCGGGCAATATCATCCACAAGGCCCGCCGACTCCTGGCCACGAGTGGAGACGGCCTCAAAGGCGTCTTCGGTGGTAACAGCGGCGTCTTCCTCCCCGAGGAGCACGACGCCGGCTGCCGCGGCACCATGCCGGCCTGCTACATGCCAGATGTCTTCCGGAAGACGTGGGACCTGCTCCAATCCGGTGATCGCGACGAGGCGCTCGATTACTTTGCCCCCTTCTCACGGCTCGCCGCCTACGAGAAGGATGTCTGCAACCGCTGTGTGTGGAAGGAGCTTCTCGTGGCCCGGGGGATCATCGCCTGTGGCGCCGTCCGCGAGCCCAGACCAGCCTTCGCCGACAACTGGCAGATCGAGCAGCTCATGGGAGTGGCGCGATCGTGCGGTCTGATTGGCTGACTTCTACCTCCCCCGCCCACACACCACACTACCTAGACAAGGACCCGAGTTATGGAGATTGCCCAGGGAATCCACCGCATCGAGACACCTCTCGCCGACCGCTTCGTCTGCCTTTTCCTGTTGGTGGGGGAAGAGTGCAGCCTGTTGATAGACACGGGCCTGGACTCGACGCCCGGGGAGTGGCTTTTCCCGTACATGGCGGCCAATGGTCTCGATCCGGAGAGGATCCGCCACGTGCTGGTCTCGCACGCCGATTTCGATCACTTCGCCGGCAACGTCTCGGTGCGCGAAGCGGCGCCCCACGCCCGCTTCATGTGCCACGATCTCGACCGGGTGATGGTGGAGGATATCGAGCGCCTGATCTGGGACCGCTACGGCGAGTTCATCGCCGATCACGGCATCGACGACGGCGACGCGGCTCGGGAGTTCATCCGTTCGAACGCTCGCACCGTGCCCATGGATCTGACCTTGCAGGGCGGCGAGACCATCAACCTCGGCGGCGGCTGGCGGGTGGCGGTGCTGCACACCCCGGGTCACAGTCGGGGCCATCTGAGCGTCTACGACGCTCGCAGCCGTACCGCCATCATTTGCGACGCCACCCTCTACAACGCGGTGCTGACATCGGCCGGCGCTCCGGCCTTCCCTCCCACCTACCGCTATGTCGACACCTACGTCTCCTCCATGGCCCGTTTCGGCGGCTTGGAGATCGAGATTCTGCTCAGCGGCCACTATCCCACGTACCGCGGCCAGGAGGTGGCCGAGTTCCTCGGAGAGAGCCGCGCCTTCGTGGACCGCGTGGATGAGGTGCTGATGAGGGAGTTGAAACCCGGCGGCTCAGACCGGACGATGAAGGAGATCATCGCCGCTACATCGTCGGTGCTGGGAGCATGGCCGGAGGCCGCGAGCCAGGCCCTCGCCTTCCCGCTGCTGGGACACCTCGAGCGGCTGGAGCGACGCCGACTCATCGAGAAGGTGCGCCGCGGAGACCTGGCGGCTTACCGGACACTGTGAAAGGACTGAGATGACCGAGCGAGAGAAGTTGGTGGTGAGGGCTGACGGCTTCCGGGGCGACATCGGCGTAGCCAGGAGGGACATCACGCCTCCTGTTGGCATCTACGCCCGTCAATGGGGTGCGGCGCGGCACGATGTCGCCGAGGGCGTTCATCGACCCCTGACCCTGACCGCCCTCGTCTTGCGCGATCCGAACGCCGACTCGCGGCTCGTCCTCCTGGCCATGGACGGTGGCTGGTTCAAAGTGCGCCAGGACGAAGAGAATATCCGCGTCGCGGTTGTCGACCGTCTGGGGATGGACCCTAGCCGTGTGATCCTCACCCTGAGTCACACCCACGCCGCCTGTTCGCTTTCGTCGTCGGACGCCGACAGGCCCGGCGGGCATTTGATCGCTCCGTACCTTGAGACGATTGCCGCTAGAGCATGCGAAGCCGCGAAGGAAGCGACGGCCAGCGCGGTGGCCGGCCGTCTGATCTGGTCGACGGGGCGTTGTGATCTCGCCGTCAACCGCGATCTGCCAGACCCCGATCCAGACCAGAATCGCTTCGTTGTCGGCTTCAACCCGGCCGAACAGCCCGAGGACACTCTCGTGGTCGGACGCGCTACGCGGGACAGCGACGACGCCTGCGTAGCCACGATCGTCAACTACGCCTGCCACCCCACCACCCTGGCCTGGGAAAACCGCCTGATCTCACCCGACTACGTCGGTGCCGCCAGAGAGGTGGTGGAGTCGGCTACCGGCGAGGCGCCCATGCTGTTTCTGCAGGGGGCATCGGGTGAACTCTCACCGGCGCATCAGTACACCGGCGATACGGCGATAGCCGATCGCCATGGCGCGCGGCTGGGATACGCCGTCCTCAGCACGCTCCAGTCCATGGAGCCGGCGGGACAGGGATTGCGATACACTGGAGCGCGAGAGTCCGGAGCTACTCTCGGCATCTGGGCGACCGAGCCATACGACCTGCCCCAAGTGCTGGCGAGCGCCAGCTTCTCGGTCGCTCTACCGATAAAGCCCATGCCCTCGGAGCAGGAGATCGAGGAGGCTCTCGCTGCATGCGAGGATCGGGTCCTCGGCGAGCGGCTGTCCCGCCAGCTGGCAAAGGTGAAACTCATGGGATCCGGCCCCGATTGCCCGGTGACGGTATGGCTCCTGCTGGCCGGGAACACCATCTTCGTAGGCCTGCCCCACGAGTGCTACTCTCGCTTTCAGCGGCATCTTCGCCGCGCCTTCCCCGATCACACCGTCATCGTCATGAATCTCGCCAATGGCGCCTCAGGGTCTTACCTCTATCCGCCCGACAGCTCGAGTGAAGGAATCTACCAGGTCTGGGTCAGTCCCTTCACGGCAGCGGCGTTGCCAGAACTCACCGATGCCTGCGTGCGCGAGATAGGACAGCTGATCGCTTCCGTCGATCATGGCTCGTGTCCTGTCCGATGAACTGACCCGACACCGAGAGAGGATTCACCCATGAGATCGGTTGACATGCGCGTGCAGTACTTTCAGAAATGTGGGTAGGTAGGAAGCAGTAGGAAGTAAAAGAACTTACCGGAGGGAGCATGTCGTCAGGTGTTGTTACTGCATGCTAGTTCACACGTCGTAGTCTTAGACAATTCTTAGTACACCACTCCTCACCCGAAGATCTGCTTGTCGAAGCGCTCCTGGGCAGCCGCCCGGTCCTCTGGATAGAGGTGGCCGTAGACGTCCCAGGTAATCTGGACGCTGGCGTGACGCATCTGTTTCGAAACCGCCTTGATGTGCTCGCCCCTGGCAATCATGAGGCTGGCACAGGCGTGTCTCAGGTCGTGCGGGCGTATGCGTCGAAGCCCCGCCTCTCGCAGAATCGTCTTGAAGAAGCGCCCCCGGTCGGTCCAGTTGCTGTGCGCTATCGGCGTGCCAGTACCCGTGGTGAAGATCAGACCCTCGTACTCGGGTCTGTCGGTCCACGTAGCCCCCGCCTGTTGCTGTAGCCACATCTGGCGTGTCTGGTGCTCCCTGAGCGCTTTGACGAGATCGGGTGAGAGATCGACTGTTGCCCGGGAACTCGCGGTCTTGGTCGGCCCAAAGGTCTGCTTGCGGGTGAGGTTCTCGCGGACGTAATAGGTGCGCTTCTTCTCGTCGAAGTTCTCCCACTTCGACGCGAGCAGCTCACCGACTCTCAGCCCGGTGTTGACGGCCATGTACAGCATGGGCAGCCAAGGACACCACCTGTCGGACTCGACCGCTTGGTACACAGTGCTCACCGCCTGGAGCTCAAAGGAGAGTCACTAAGAAAGAAGAAGGCCAAAACGGCATGACCAAAAACCATAAACCAAGAAAAGGAGAAAAAATCACCGCCTGAGCTTGACCCATATTTACCACTATGCGATCATACAACGACCAGCGTCGCTACGCTCCGACGAAGTGGTAACATAACTCCGAAACAGGTGGTAATTTTCACCGAAATACGCACTCCAGTTCACTTCTGGTTAGATTGAGCAATGGAGATAATTTTGATACAGTCTCAATAATCGACTATGACGCAACCAAAGACATAGCTCTCTTGAAGATAAAAGGATTCGATTTACCGCATGTCCAAATGGGTAACTCTAATTCTGTCGAAGTTGGTGATGAGGTAATCGTAATTGGAGCACCTCGGGGGTTCGAGCAATCTGTAACTAGAGGAATTGTGAGTAGCGGAAAATTGCAGTATATTTGCTCCAAGTCGGGGAGGGGCTGCGGGGGGGGCTCAAAGGAGATCTGAGATGCCGATCATCGTGTGTCCTGAGTGTGGAAACAGGCTGATGGCGGTCAACGCCATGTGCGCATGTAGTGAAGTGGCTTATCCCGGTGTCGCCGTCGTTTTGGGCGCTCAGGGGCATTGACCCGACCGGCAAGCTCATGCGCACACAGGCTCCGACGCTTGTCGAGCGCAACCGCGCCCTGCATAAGATGCTGGTGGACGGTGTCACGGTGGAACATCGACGCCAGGATGGGTCCATCGCGGGGGCACAGGCTCGGGTAATCGACTTCGAGCTGCCCGACAACAACGACTGGGTGGCTCTGAACCAGTTCACCGTGACCGAAGGGCAGCACACGCGGCGACCGGATGTGCTGCTGTTCGTCAACGGATTGCCCTTGGCGGTGATCGAGCTGAAGAACCCGGCAGATGAGAATGCCACCGTCTGGTCTGCTTACCAGCAGCTGGAGACCTACCAGGCGCAAATTCCTACGCTCTTCGCCACCAACGCCGCGCTGGTGGTGTCTGACGGGGTCCAGGCGCGCATCGGTGCCCTTGGTGCGGGCAAGGAGTGGTTCAAGCCGTG
>Ga0066376_10000817_pt1 | contig 29622 bp, 26 predicted proteins | sample Knorr_S15_td_Bot_FD_77009 | JGI IMG/M metagenome (GOLD analysis project Ga0066376, IMG submission 77009) | Marine microbial communities from Southern Atlantic Ocean transect - Knorr_S15_td_Bottom_ad_5009_LV_A | ecosystem: Environmental > Aquatic > Marine > Oceanic | place: Southern Atlantic... | reverse complement strand
GAGGTCGGTATGCTGTCCACCGAGGAGGGATGGGCCAGGGCCTTGTTCTCGCTGGCCAGGGCGGCGGCCACCACCTGCGCCTCCATGAAGCCCGAGTTGAGCCCCGGATCGGCGATCAGGAAGGCCGGCAATTGACTCAAATTGGCGTCGTTGAGAAGGGCGATGCGGCGCTCCGACAAAGCGCCGATTTCGGCAATGGCCAGGGCCAGGGCATCGGCCGCCATGGCCACCGGCTCAGCATGGAAATTACCGCCCGAAAGGACGTCGCCACCGTTGCTGAACACCAGGGGGTTGTCGGTCACGCCGTTGGCCTCGCGCAGGAAGATGTCGGCGGCGAAGCGCATATGATCGAGGCAGGCGCCCATGACCTGGGGCTGGCAGCGCAGGGAATAGGGATCCTGCACGCGGTCGCAATCGACGTGAGAGTCGACGATGGTGCTGCCCGTAAGAAGCGCCGCATAGGCCGCCGCCACATCGATCTGGCCGGCTTGGCCGCGCGCCTCGCTGATCCTCGGGTCGAACGGCGTATGACTGCCCAGGGTCGCCTCGACGCTGAGCGAGCCGGCGACTACCGCCGCCGCGAAGACGCTCTCGGTGGCGAACAGACCGTCGATGGCCAGGGCCGCCGAGACCTGGGTGCCGTTGATCATGGCGAGTGCTTCCTTGGCGCCGAAAGTGATGGGCTCAAGACCGGCGCGGGTCAGGCCCTCGGCGGCGGGTAGGGTCTCACCGCCACAGCGCACCTCGCCCTCGCCGAGCAGGCTCAGGGCGAGATGGGCGAGCGGCGCCAAATCTCCGCTGGCGCCGACCGAGCCCTTGGACGGGATGCAAGGCAGCACGTCGGCATTATACAGCGACAGCAGGGCCTCGATGAGCGAGCGGCGTATACCTGAAAACCCCTGCGCCAGGGCGTTGACCTTCAGCAGGATGACCCGGCGCACGGTGCCGTCGGCCAGCAGGGGCCCGGTTCCAGCGGCATGGGACAGCACCAGCCGGCGCTGCATTTCGCTGGTTTGCTCCCTGGAGAGAGCGGTCTGGGCCAGGCTGCCGACCCCGGTGTTGACGCCGTAGACCTGGACATCACCGGCAATGATGCGCTCGACCGTCGCACTCGCCGCATCAATCGCGTCGTGACAAGCTGCATCGAGGGCCACCGTGACACCCCCATCGCCGAGGCGGCGCAACTCAGCGAGGCTGAGTTCGCCGGGCGTCAGTGTGAATTTACTCACACCCGCCCCAAATCAAACCCAGGGACAGTGGCTGTTGCTGGCGCCAAAAGTGCGGCCCTCGGCGAAGCGGCTGAACGCGAAGGGCTCCAGCTCGGCCACCTTGTTATCGCCGACTAAAAGCTTGGAGACCAGCTTGCCGACGCCGGCCATCTTAAAGCCGTGGTTGGAGTCAGCGATCATATAGACGTTGGGCAGGATCCAATCGAAGACCGGCACATTATCGGGCGTAAAGGCGCCGATACCGCCGTTGCGGCGCTCGCGGAATTTGTTGCGACAGCCCTCGAACCGGCCCATGAGCATGGCCATGGCAGCGCACATGTAATCGTCGAACCAGGGCTCGGCCTGATATTCGTCATTGGCGTGGCCATACGGATCGACTGTCGCCTTGGGCCCGATCATGAGGGGGATGGTGCCGCCCTGCAGGCCCGGCTTGTCCATCCGCTCGGCGCCGTTCTTCCAATAGATATAGGTGTGATCGGAAAGCTCCTTGCCGGCCTCATCGATCACCGGTGTATTCATCAGCTCGACATGAAGCACCGGCGGGTCGCGGCCATCGGCCGTGCGGTAGGGCTCGTCGTGATAGACCTCGCCCTCAAGCAGCTTCCAGAACGTCCACATATCGTGGTCCTTGACCACCTCTCCATCGGCGTAATGCATATCGAGCTTCATGGATTTGCCGAGCATTTCCCAGTGCTTCGGGCTCCAGGCGCCGAGGCCGAGAACAACCGCGTCGCAGGCGATGTCGCCCTGATCCGTATGGACCTTCCTGACCACGCCACCTTGTACATCGTAGCCAATCACTTCAACGCCGGAGATCACCCGCACACCCTGTTGGCGGCATTTCTCGGCGAGGCCGATGCAGACCTGCATGGTGCCGGCGTAGCCCGACAGCTTTTCGTGGATGGCGACCTCGATATTGTCGGTCTTGAAGTCGGGCCACAGGCCGGTGAGAAAATCACGCGCCTCCTGGCCGACATAAACGTCGGACGGATAATCAGCGGCGGCCTGGCTGGCCTGGATCTTGGCGTAATCATCGATCTGATTGGCCTCGCCGCAGGAAATATAGCCGACCTGCTGGAAGCCGAAGTTGACCGGATCATCCATCCAGACATCGACGGAATGGCGCAGGATAGCGTGCAGCGGCTCGGTCATATAGAAATTGCGCACACAGCCGCAGGCGATGCCCGTGGCGCCGGCGCCGGGGCCGGATTTGTCGATCAGCACCACGTCCCTGCCCGAGCCCTTGCCGCGGGCGCGGAGCTCCTTTGCCAAATGCCAGGCGGTGGACAGGCCGTGAATGCCCGCGCCAACCACCACATAAGTCGCTGAAGACGGGACCGTAACCATGGCAAATCCTTCACGTAAGAGAGATAAAAATTTCTGAATAGCTGGCCAAAAACTTGCCTGACACTAAGTCCAAATCCGCAAGCCCGCAAGGATGATTTAGGGTGGATGACGCCCCTTTTCAGCGCGTTTACAAAGCAGCGAAGCGCGCGTAACGTGCCTAGCCAAAGACAGGTAAATTGACGAGGGGAATCATGGCGCGACAAGGTCGGCGAGGACAGCGCAAAACGCGGGGCGCTGGGCGTTTCAAGCAACCGCCATGGCGCCGCATCAGCAATCCCTATAAGCCCATCGAAGTGCTGCGCGAGGAGCAGGTCAAGCAGATCCATGAGGCGTCTCTCACGGTTCTCGAAGACCTCGGCTTGGAGTTTTTGGACGATCAAGCGCTCGATATTCTCGATAAGGCAGGCGCCGATGTGGACCACAAAACCAAGCTGGTGCGTTTTGATCGCGGCTTAATCACCCAGTCCATCGCAACAGCGCCGTCGCAATTCACCATCCATGCGCGTAATCCCGCACGAAATATCATCATGGGCGGAAACCATGTGAATTTCTCGCCGGTCGGCAGCCCGCCGAACTGCTCGGATATCGATAACGGTCGGCGCCCCGGGACTTACGAGGATTATTGTAATTTTCTGCGCATCGCCCACAGCCTCAATATCATTCATATCGTCTCGGGCTATCCGGTCGAGCCCGTGGACATCGCCCCGGCGGTGCGCCATCTCGACGCCTATTATGGCTACATCACCCTGACCGACCGGGCCTGGCACCCGTACTCCCTGGGGCATGACCGTATATCCGACGGTATCGACATGCTGTGCATCGCGCGCGGCATCGATCGCGAGCAATTGAAAAGCGAGCCTAGCCTGGTCTCGGTGATCAACACCAACTCGCCGCTTCGCGTCGATGGGCCGATGCTGCAGGGGATGATGGAAATGGTGCGCCATGGCCAGCCGCCCGTCGTCACCCCCTTCACCCTGTCGGGCGCCATGGCGCCGGTGACCATCGCCGGCGCCCTGGCCCAGCAGAACGCCGAGGCCCTGGCGGTCATCGCCTTAACCCAGATGATCAATCCGGGCTGCCCGGTGATCTATGGCGGCTTCACCTCGAATGTGGATATGAAATCCGGAGCCCCTGCCTTCGGCACTCCGGAATATTCCAAGGCGGCCCTTGCCGGCGGCCAGCTTGCCCGGCGCTACAATCTGCCCTATCGCTCGTCCAACGTGAATGCCGCCAATCTGGTCGACGCCCAGGCGGCCTATGAATCGGAAATGTCGATCTGGGCCGCGGTCATGGGCCATGCCAATCTGGTCATGCACGGCACCGGCTGGCTCGAAGGCGGCCTTACCGCATCCTTCGAGAAGATGATCATCGACGCCGAGATGCTGCAGATGATGGCTGCCTTCCTCGAGCCCATCGAGGTCACAGACGCGACATTGGGCATCGAGGCCATGGCCGACGTGGGCCCCGGCGGCCATTTCTTCGGCACGGCCCATACCCTTGAGCGCTATGAGACCGCCTTCTACGAGCCTATCGTATCGGACTGGCGCAACTTCGAGACCTGGGAGGAGCACGGCAGCCAGACCGCGACCCAGCGCGCCAACGGTGTCTGGAAGCAGATACTCGAGGAATACGAACCGCCGCCCCTGGATGACGACAAGGACGAGGCGCTCAAGGATTTCATCGCCCGCCGCAAGCGCGACGGCGGCGCCATAGCCGCCTGATATAAGGAAGACAGATGACCAAACGCGTTGTTCTCATCATCCATCACGAGTCGGCGAAGGACGACCGCGTCTCGGCGCGATTTGCAGCACTTGGCTATGATCTGGACTGGCGCGAGCCCTTTGCCGGCGATGCGCTCGGCGAGCCGGACGACTCCGTCGCCGCGACGGTGCTCTACGGCGGCGGCGAACCGAGCGATGCCCGCGACTGGCATACCGACCGCTTCCCTTGGATTGTCGCCGAGACCGCCTGGGTCCAGGCCTGCATGGCCAAGCAGATTCCGACTCTTGGCATCTGCCTGGGCGGCGGCATTATTTCCCATGCCCTGGGCGCCGCCATCGGGCCGCCTGAGCACGGCCTGCATGAATTCGGCTATTACCGCCTTAAGGTGACCGAGCAAGGCCGCGACATCATTCCCGACGGCCTTATCGTGTCCGAGTCCCATTACCACGCTTTTGATCTGCCTGACGGCGCGGTGCTTCTGGCCGCCAGCGACGCCTATCCAACCCAGGCCTACAGTTACGGCGAGACCACCTACGCCCTGCAGTTTCATCCCGAGGTGACGCCCGTCGGCTTCCGCCGCTGGCAGGACAGGCCCTGGGCGCCCTGGGGCAAACCCGGTGTGCAGACCCGCGAAGAGCAGGACGCCCTGCAAACCGCCCACGATCCGGCGCAGGCCGAATGGATCGAAGGCTTCATCGACAGGCTGATGGCCGATGGCCCGCGCTAAGAGACGGAACCGCCAGAAACGCGGGGCGCAAAACGGCCTGAAGCAGCCCCCCCGGCGCGCCATCGCAAATCCCTATAAGCCCATCGACGTTTTGCAAGAAGCGCAGATCGAGCGCATCCATGAGGGCGCACTCACCGTGCTCGAGACCATCGGCATGAAGATCATGAGCCCCGAGGCCCGCGACATTCTCCAGAAGGCCGGCGCCGACGTGGACGAGAGTTCCGAACAGGTTCGCTTCGATCGCGGGCTGATCATGGAAAACATCGCCCATGCTCCCGCCGAATTCACCCTCTATGCCCGCAACCCGGACAACAACGTCACCTTCGGCGGCAACCGCATCATCTTTACGCCGGTCTCAAGTGCTCCCAACTGCTCGGATGAAGATCGCGGGCGGCGGCCGGGGACGTATGAGGATTTCTCCAATTTCCTGCGCATCGCCCACAGCCTCAACATCCTGCAATTCATCGGCGGCTATCCGGTGGAGCCGCTGGATCTGCCGGTGCCGACGCGCCATCTCGATTGCTATTACGGCTTCATCACCCTGACCGATATGGCCTGGCGCACCTATGCGCTGAGCCGCCAGCGCTGTACCGACGGCATCGAGATGAACTGCATCGCGCGCGGCATATCATTGGGCGAGATGGCGGCCAAGCCCGGCCTGATGACCATGGTCAACACCAATTCGCCGCTTATGCTCGACGGCGCCATGGCCGAAGGCATTATCGAGATGGCCCGGGCTGGCCAGGCGGTCGCCATCACCCCCTTCACCCTGGCTGGAGCCATGGCGCCGATCACCCTCGCCGGCGCCCTGACCCAGCAGAACGCCGAGGCCCTGGCGGCCCTCGCCTTCACCCAGATCATAGCGCCCGGCACGCCGGTGATGTACGGCGGCTTCACCTCGAATGTGGATATGAAATCCGGCGCCCCTGCCTTCGGCACCCCGGAGCAGGCCATGGCGACCCTGGCCGGCGGGCAGTTGGCGCGGCGCTATGCGATCCCCTATCGCTCGTCCAACGTCAACGCCTCGAACGCGGTCGACGCCCAGGCGGCCTATGAGTCCGAGATGGCGATCTGGTCGGCGGTGATGGGCCATGCCAATATGATCCATCACGGCGCCGGATGGCTCGAAGGCGGGCTCTGCGCCTCCTTCGAGAAGATGATCATCGACGCCGAAATGCTGCAGATGATGGCCGCCTTCCTCGAGCCCATCGAGGTCACCGACGCGACGTTGGGCATCGAGGCCATGGCCGACGTGGGCCCCGGCGGCCATTTCTTCGGCACGGCCCATACGCTTGAGCGCTACGAGACCGCCTTCTACGATCCCATCGTATCGGACTGGCGTAATTTCGAGACCTGGGAGGAGCACGGCAGCCTGAGCGCCACCCAGCGCGCCACCGGCATCTGGAAACGGATGCTGGAGGATTATGAACAACCAACCCTCGATGCGGCCATCGATGAAGAACTCAAGGCCTTCATCGCTAAGCGCAAGGAAGAGGAAAAGGCGGCAGCGTGAAAGAGATTAAGCCATGCGCGACATGATCGAAGGCAATCCCGTACTGATTAGCGACGAGATCATCGCCGCCTTCACCAGCCTGGCTGCCTAGTCCCCCTCTTCATCTTCGTCGTCACCGTCCCAGTATTCTTCCGTCTCCGCGTCGTAGTCGGCTTCCGCCGGGGCGCGGGGGTCTAGCTTGGCGGCGACGGCGCTGATCCAGGAAACCGGCTGGAAGGCGGTCTGTTCGGCGGCCGGTTTGGAGAGGCCCTTGATAAGCTGATAAGCAGCGAAGGCGGCCAGGGCGAACAGCGCACAGGCGGCGAAGACGAATAAGCCGCCGGGGCCGAGCGCCGCCATGGCCGCCGATCCCGCCCGGGGCCCTCCTGTCGCCCCCAGGCTGTAGGCGAGCACGAGGGAGGCGCCCGCCGCGACCAGCTCGTCTTCCTCCAGCCAATCGTTGGCCTCGGCGACGCAGAGCGGATAGAGCGGGCTCGCCAGGCCGCCGACCGCAAAGCCAAGCGCCAGCAGATGCCCGAACCCCGGCGTCCCGAGGACGGCAATGTACAGCGCCGCCAAGCCACCGATCAGGGCGACGGCGAGGATCAGTTTCTCGCGGTCGAAACGGTCCGACAGGGCGCCAAGGGGAAATTGCAGGATCAGCACGCCGCCAAGAGTGACCGCCAGAAACAGCGAGATACGCGCGGTATCGAGGCCGATGGCAGCGCCGTAGACCGCGCCCAGTCCGAACACCGAGCTTTCCACCAGCCCGACGGTCAGGGCGCCGATAACACCCAGCGGCGATATGGCGAACAGGCGGCGCAGTCCAAGCTGCGTCTGCTCGCCGATATCCGGGTTGCCGGTGCGGGTCAGGGCGACCGGCAGCATGGCGGCAACGAACAGGATACTGGCGACAACCAGCAATCCAGCGCCCGCCGGATCGCCGAAGTTGAGCAGCAGCGGTCCGGCGGCGAAGGCGCCGTTCATGACGATGATATAGACCGACAACACCCGCCCACGCGTCGCATTGGTGGCGCGGTGATTGAGCCAGCTCTCGGCGATCATGGTGAGGCCGGCCATGGCGTAGCCGGCAACCATGCGCAGCACTAACCAGGCGGCAAGCGAGTCGCCGGCGAACACCAGAAGCAGAATGGCGACCGCATCGACGGCGGCATAGACCACGAAAGCGCGGATATGGCCGACCCGGTCGATCACTGACGCGCCGAACAGCGAGCCCCCGAGCAAGCCCAGGAAATAGGCCGAGGTGATGGCGCCGATGACCAGACTGGAGGCGCCATCGGCCGACAGGCGCACGCCAACAATCGCCATCAGCGCGCCGGAGCCGATGTTGAGAATGGCGATGCCGAGCAGCAGCGCACTCATGGCGCGGATTATCGCTGCGAGGCCCGTGCGAGGCGTGGTGCTATCTGTCTCAGTCATGGCGAATCTCTCTATCACCAACGGTTTCGCCGACGTATAAGGCTGAAGGCACTCCGCTGCAAGGATCGGTCATGGCCCGCAACTCAACACGTCGACGAAAAAAGCTTGCCCCCAACGCCGTGGTGCAGCGCCCCTGGCGGCTCGTCAAGAATCCATACAAGCCGATCGAGGTGTTGAGCGCCGATCAGATCGAGCATATCCATCGGGCGTCGCTCGATGTGATCGAGACCCTGGGCGTCGATATGTGGTGCGCAGAGGCGCTTGATATTCTCGAGCAGGCCGGCGCCGATGTGGACCACACCAATCGCCATGTGCGCATCGACCGCGCGCTGATCGAGGAGGCCGTGGCGAAGGCCCCCGCCGAGGTCACCCTGACCCCACGCAATCCGGAGCGCGCCGTTATCCTGGGCGGCAACAATATATGCTTCGCGCAGGTCGGCGGGCCGGGCTTCAGCACAGACATGGACCGCGGCCGTCGCGCCGGCAGCTTTACCGATGCCTGCAACCTGATGCGCCTGAGCCACAGCCTCCAGGTGATCCATATAACCGGCAGCGGCCCGGTGGCTTCCAACGACGTAGCGGTGCCGATCCGCCATCTCGAAACCATGCGCGCCAACCTCACCCTGACCGACAAGGTGGCGTTCGGATCAGCCTTTGGTGCTGCCCGCGTCAACGACGCCATCGACATGACCTGCATCGTGCGCGGCATCGACCGCGCGGGACTGGCGAAATCGCCCGGCGTCATCGGCAACATCAACTGCAATTCGCCCCTGCGCTATGACGGCCCCATGACCGAAGGCATCATCGAATTTGCCCGCGCATCCCAGCCGATCATCGTCACCCCTTTTACCCTGGCCGGGGCCATGGCGCCGATCACGCTGGCCGGCGCCCTGACCCAGCAGAACGCCGAGGCCCTGATCGGCATCGCCCTCAGCCAGTTGGTCAATCCGGGGGCGCCGGTGATCTACGGCGGCTTCACCTCGAATGTGGATATGAAATCCGGCGCACCCGCCTTCGGCACCCCGGAATACGCCAAGGCGACGCTCGCCAGTGGCCAGCTCGTGCGGCGTTACGGCATCCCCTACCGGTCATCGAACGTCAATGCCTCCAACACGGTCGACGCCCAGGCGGCCTATGAATCGCAGATGTCCATATGGGCCACGGTGATGGGCCATTGCAACCTGATGCTGCACGGCGTGGGCTGGCTCGAAGGCGGCCTTACCGCATCCTTCGAGAAGATGATCATCGACGCCGAGATGTTGCAGATGATGTGCGCTTTCCTCGAACCCCTGGAGGTCAATGACGCCACCCTGGGGATCGAGGCCATGGCCGATGTAGGCCCCGGCGGCCATTTCTTCGGCACCGCCCATACCCTGGAGCGCTATGAGAACGCCTTCTATGCGCCGATGGTTTCGGACTGGCGCAACTTCGAGACCTGGGAGGAACACGGCAGCCTGTCGGCAACCCAGCGCGCCAACGGCATCTGGAAACAGATGCTCGCCGATTATGAACAACCGGCCATGGACCAAGCCATCGCCGAGGAACTGGATGCCTTCGTGGCCAAGCGCAGCGAGGAAGGCGGCGTGCCGATTTAATCTCTGGGGTCTTCGGCGGTGGAATGATCGGTCGGCTGAGGCGTCACGGTCAATAAGCTCACACCGTCGGGCGCGTAGAAGCGATGCCAGCAGCCTTGCGGCACCACGGTCAGCATGCCGGCTTTCAGGGTCAGCTTTTGCGGGCCGTCGTCGGTCAACAGGGTTAGCTCGGCCTCGCCTTCGAGCACATGGACCAACTCATCACCGCGGCCGTGACGCTCCCACTCGCTCATCCCATCGAAGCTGCCCGCGAACACGCTGCCGTCTCCATAAGGCGCCAAGGTGGCAAATGATTTGTCCGCTTCACCATCATCGGTATGCGGTGTGCGGCCGTGTAATACCGGCAGTCGTGCCAGCTCTTCCTTGAGGTTTATCGCCTTAGCCATCAGGGCCGCCTTTGCCATCAGGGCCACCTTCGCCATCAGGGGTGGACCGGTGAATCCTTCGGGGTGAACAGGAAGCGGCGGAACTGTTCGCCGTAGCCCTTGAAAACATAACCCCCATTGCCTTTGAGGAAGGTCTCGCGCTCGGCCTGATACCACTCATGCAGCTCATACCAGGCCCTGCCCGGTTCGGCATGGTGCGGCGCGTGGTAGTTGTTGTTGAAATAGAGCAGCCGCATGGGCAGAGAGGTCTCGACCACCACGATGCGCGCACTGGGCTCAGTCGCCGGGCGATGCTCGGCGAAGGAGCGCAGCATGGTCAGCGAAAGCCCGGGATAGGCGAAGCAGATCACATAGACCCAGAAGGGAATGCCGCAGACGCCGATCACCCAATAGAGCACCGCCGCGACCACCGGAATATGGACCAGCCAATGGATCACATGGCTTCGGTCGCCGTCCCGAAATCGTTGGGTTTCAGCTTGGAAAAGCTCCACATACGCCATCGCCGGACCGAGGATGAAGCGCCCGGCCAGGCTGTTGCGCGCGCGCAGCAGGAAGCGCCGCCAGGACGGTGCGCTCGCCCAGTCTTCGGCCGACACATAATAGGATTCCGGGTCAACGCCGGGGACAACCAGAGCGTCGTCATTGTGATGTTCGAGATGGCTCTCGCTATAGATTGGACAGGGCCGCCACAGCCACAGGCAGGGATAGGCGAGCAGGGAATTTATCGCCTTGATGCGCGTCGGATGGCCGTGCAGCAGCTCATGCTGAAGCGAGCCCTGCCAGCAGACGAACCAGGCGCCGAGCGGCAAGATCGACCACCAGGGCAGCGCTTAATAATACCATGTGGTCAAGCCGAAGCCGGCGTAAACGGCGAACGCCATGGCCCAGGTCGGCGCTTCAATACGCCGCCATAATGCTGTCTCCTGATGGGTCGCGATATTATTCACTGCCCCCAAAGTAAACCCCCAGAGATAACAGATTATTAAAAGCTATATGCTTTAATGAATGAGATATCTCTCATTCCCATATCACATTTCCTTCGAGGCGGAAAATGAATCGACACAACCAGTTGCCGCGTCACGCTGCTGGTGGTAAAGCGCTTATCGGGGAAAATTTCGACGACGTCTATGGGGACCGAATTTGACATGAACCAAAGCCAATCTTCGGCCGCGCCCGAGGCCACGGGCGGCTGTCTTTGCGGCGCGGTGCGCTATGAGCTTCGCGGCCAGCTTCGCGGCGTCTACAACTGCCATTGTGGCCAGTGCCGCCGCAGCCACGGCAGTTTCGGCCCCTATAGTTCGGTGAGTCACGATCAGATCACCTTTACCGAGCAGCGCGGTTTGAAATGGTATGATTCATCGGAGATCGCTAGGCGTGGTTTTTGCGGCGACTGCGGCTCAAGCCTGTTCTGGGAGCCCGCCGATAAGGATCATATAGCCATCTCCGCGGGCAGCATCGACCAGCCCAGCGGGCTCACCACCCTCGGCCATATCTTCACCGATGATAAGGGTGACTTCTACGCTATCAACGACGATCTCCCCCGCTGGCTCGGTACCATGTCGGAGAACGGCTGAGCCATGACCATGGCCAGCTTTCCCATGTACGACTTTCCCGAAGTCCATTGGGCGCTCGACGCCCTGTGGGGCGCGTTTGCCCGAAATCTCAAGGCGCGCGGCGTCGCCGGCGTTCCCGACAAGCTGACTCATACCCGCCCGCTCAAAGAACTATGGACCAATCCAGATTTGTTCGTCAGCCAATGCTGCGGCCTCGACGTGGTCAAGCATTACACCCGCCATCTGGTGCCGCTGGCGACGCCGCTGACAAGCGCCGATGGCGCCAATGGCCCGCGCTACCGCAGCAAGATCATCGTCCATGAGGACTCGAATGCCTCTAGCCTTGAAGACCTTCGCGGGAAAATCTGCACCGTGAACGGCCCCGATTCCCACTCGGGCATGAACGCACTGCGCGCCATGATCGCACCGATCAGCGAGGGCCGACCGTTCTTCGCCGAAGTCAGGGAATCCGGCGCCCACGCCGACAGCATCACCATGGTCGCTGAAGGCCAGGCGGATGTCGCCGCCATCGACTGCCTGACCTACGCCCTTTTTGAGCGCCACCGCCCGGCCGCCGTCGCCGGTGTGCGGGTGCTGACCCATACGGATTTCGGCCCCGGCATTCCCTATGTGGCGCGCACCAACGCCGACCCCGAGACCATTGAGCTGATGCGCGAGGCGATCATTGAAGCCTTCGAAGACCCTGACCTCGGGGACGCCCTCGACGCCCTGTTCCTGATCGGCGTCACGGTGCTGCCCAAGGATGAATATTACGAACTGATCGATTTCGAGCGCAGGGCCGTAAGCCTCGGTTATCCCAAGCTGCAATAAATTCTATCGATCAGAAACGTTGGGGCTTGAACGGGCTGCCGGAAAGTGCAAACAGGGCTATACAGTAAATACAATATTGATGTATAAATCTGTTGTTACCTTGATCACCCCGACGAACTCTCCCCCACAACTGGCCCCGCTCAGCACAAGGCTCGCGGGGCTTTTTCTTTCGTTCAAAAACTTTGCGGGAAATGGTGTGCCTTGCTGTGCAGCAAGGCGGAGCCTTCAAGCAAGGGCTGCATTATCAGCAGATGGTATGACATCTCAATAGATTGGCTTCAATTGTACGCCGAATGACCTGAGATCGGATTTAAAGCTTAGGAACGAGACGACCAGAAGCGTGTCGTCGCCGTTGGAGCCCTCATCGTCGACGTCATATTCCCTGATTGACGAAAAGCGCACGTCATCGACGAAATTCTGATTGAGGTTCCAGGGCGCGTTGCCGGTGCTGTTGGCGCGGTGGTTTGCGTCGCGCATATAAAGCAGATTGATGCTGTTGTTGGGGTTGATGTTGTCTCCGGTGGCGATCAGCACGAAGACGTTCTGGGCGCTCAGAATGTCACTTTCGCTACCATTCGCCTTGATGTCGGGGCCGCGGCGCAGCTCGAGCAGATTGTCCGGAAGCGAGACGCCAACGTCAGAGAAACCTGTGTCGGGCGGAGCCCCCGCCGCCAGCACGCCATCGACCTCATAAAGGCCGAGACTGCCACCAGAGGGCGTGTAATAGAGATAAATCGTGCTCGCCGTGCCGTCGTAAGACACCCGTTGGTTCCAGTTCTCGTTCTTGTCGCTGGCGTCGCAGTCTGAGCCGAAATCGGCGTATTGGCTGGCGACATAATACTGGATGCGCAGACCCTGGCCGTCGCGGAAATTGTCTCCCAGGTCGAGATCGGTCCAGGGCAGGTCGCCGGCACGGGCGTTGTTCTTGGCGACCCCGGTGTCGGTATAGCCGATGCTGCCGTTCTGATCCGTATTGGCCATGCCGCCTTCCCAATCGGCGGCGAACGGCAAACAGCCGTTGTTCCTCGCGGCGTAACGATTCAACGCTTCGTGAGCGGTGTCCAGGATGGATTTATTCTGCAGGACCCGAATGGTGTCCATCGAGGAGCTAACCGTGCCGACGACCGGTACCATGATCGCGCCGCCGACGGCCAGGCTGAAGACCAGCTCGAGCATCGATGCACCCTTCTGGTTCTTGCGCCTGTTGCAGCGACACGTTGGGCCGTTGGTAGATTTTGAAACGCCAGTGGTCATGTCAAACAAATTAATTCAATTCTAATACGCAAATTTGGTACTCGGCTTGACCCGTAATTTAGCGATCTTCGACATCTCCGCGTCTCGCAACGGAGTAATGAGTAGTCGTTTCGGTGTTTTGAGGAACGACGGCGCCAATGGGTATGTTGGTTAACCGCTCAGTGACACGAATGTCCATGAATTGCCATCTGCAGACATACAACTAATAGATCATACCCTATTCTTTGACCGCGTAAATCTGCACGGGCGCTTGCCTCCCCTTAACTCGCTGTTCCGGTAGAGACTGTAGAAGAATATCGGCAGGCAGGTGCTTCTTCACGGCATCAGATATCAACAACGTCTCACCGACGGACTTACACGTATCCTGAATTCGGCTAGCGACGTTAACGGTGTCGCCGATCACAGTGTACTCGAGTCGATCTTCGGTTCCGATGTTGCCCGCGATGACGGGGCCAAAGTGAATACCTATCCCGTGTCGGATTTTGGCTAAGCTACGACGTTCGCGATCGACGTTGAGTTCGCCCAACGCAGTGTTCATTGCCAAGCCAGCACGAACCGACCGTTCCGCATCATCATCGCTCGGGTCTGGTGTGCCGAAGGTGACCATGATGGCATCACCGATGAACTTGTCGATCGTACCGCCAAAAGAGAAAATCACCTCGACCATGTGCGTATGATACTGGGACAGAAATCTGACCACTTCCGACGGCGGCAGGTTTTCAGTGATGGTGGTGAAGTCGCGAATATCGCAGAACATGACAGCCACCTCCTGAGTGCGGCCGCCAAGGCCGAGCAGCGTGTCGCCTTCGCTGGAAATTCGAGAGACAACGCCGGGTGAGAAATATCTCCCGAGATGGGCATTGGCGACTTCAAGCCGGACGCCCTGAACAACGGTCCGACGTGCGATATATGTGAGATAGCCCATTGCCGCGCCGGTGACGGCAATGATCAGCATGCTGACCAGTACCAACTCCAGGCTGAGCGCCGGCCCCATTGCTGAATCGACAAATTCCGATGAGACGATGGTGCGCGGTTCATTCAGTACATAGACAAGAAGGGCAACATGAACACAGATGCCGCCGGCGGCAACGACGAGAGGATAAAGCGGACGAATTGCCAATGCGTTGAGCGCGACGATCCCGAGTGTGATCACCGTAATCTGCGTTTTCAGCATATAGGCCGGTGGCACGTCGCTACCGCCGACTGACAAGTACCAGATGACAGGGAGCGCGCTCAAAACCGCAATATCAATCACGCATCCTGCCAGCCCTATCGTTCCCACAGCCGTGCGACGGGCCAACAGATAAAGGGAAGCCCCGATCGCAATAAGCACGAACGCGAAGATCACTGTCGTGGCGATCTTTTCGAACGGACTAACGCCGATGATCCAAACCGTCGCCACCACGATCAGCACAAATAGACCGCGCATGATGGTAAGAGTGCGAACACCCTGACGTTCGCGTTCGAAGAGAAGTTCTTTGGATTGAGTTGCTCGGTTCGCCTGGTTCATACGGTTACGTTAGCGTTGCGTGACCGCAAACGCTACAGTTCGGCATTCGAATGTCCTTCGAGTGCGGTTTGATGAGGGCCGTCAAAAAGAACTGAATTGAGGGACAACGCCATAATGGGAGGGGCCGTGTGAAAAGCAGCGTTTACTTTCTCTTCGCCGCGTTCTGGGGCGCCGCGCTGCTCGGCGTCCTTGCCTTACGCCAGCCCCTGGAGGTGCTCATGCGGGCTCATGTCGTGGCGCCGATGTTCCACAAAAATCCCGGCAAAATCACGCGCATTCTATACGGCATCGTCGCCTGTCTGCTTGTCGTGCTGGTCGTGGAGAGCCTCCTCATCGGCATCACCTGGTTGAAAATCGAAGCGCTCCTCGCCAACTTCTCCAGCATCTGAGGCTGTCCCGGGAGCTGGCGAAAGGGCGCTAAAGCTGATTGCCAGCGGAGTCCGCTTGGGGTCAGCAACGGACATTCCGCGATAACCCTCCGAATGTCCGCTTCGGGGGTAAAGCGGACATCGTGGTTTTGTTCGAGTGATTGATGATTTGCCCGTATCACTCGTACTATAATCTGATCATTCGCGAAACGAACGGGAGACAGAGAAATGAGTGCCTACATGATTGCGCAAATTCAAATAGATGATCCGGACGAATACCAAAAATACCTCGCAGGGTTTCTTCCAATTTTCGAGAGGTATGACGGAAAACTCCTCGTCACAACGAAATCCGAGACCGAGGTAATCGAGGGAGAGTGGTCTTTTCCTCGTACGGTGATCATGAAGTTCCCGAGCATGGATCACGCCCATCGCTGGCACGATGATCCGGACTACCAAGCGCTTGCCCAACATCGCTGGCGTTCATCCCAAGCCAACCTGGTTCTGGTCGAAGGTCTCGACTAGCCGGCCTAGGGGCTGTACCGATACGCCAGGATTTCTTGCCGGGGAACATGGCGGAACGGTCAATGATGGGAGCTTTATGAAATCTTACCAATGTCCGCTTTGGGTCACAAGCAGACATTCCGCGACTACCCTCAGAATGTCCGCTTTCGGGGGTAAAACAGACAAATTTCACTCAGTGCCGGAATGCCCGCTAATAGCGAGAAGCGGAAGTCCCGTTGGTTTATCTAATTGCATAGATGCGCCAACGATGGCTCACTAGAATCTTGATAATAACAACCTATCTGCAAGGAAAGGGAAAACCAAAATGACTACCTATATTATCCAAGGTCGTTATCCACGCGAAGCAATTGAGGGAATGATCAACAAGCCCGAGGACCGGGCGGTTGCCGTAGCGGCACTGGCGAAATCCGTTGGCGGCAAACTTCTGGACTACTATGTCACTTTCGGTGAGAGCGATTTTCTGGTGATTATCGAAAGTGGCAGAGGCAAGAGTGAGACCGACATCATGGCGGCGCTTTTTGCCGCTGCTGCTGCAGGTGGGGTTGCTGATCTGAAGACGACGGTTGCAGTCCGGTCGAAGGATGCGATGAAGGCCATGCGTGGCGCGAAGAAAATCCTCAAATCGTTCCAATCCGCGGGCCAAGCAGGCTAGAGCATCATCCGATCAAGTTGAGACGCTTTCAGCGACTCAACTGACGAATTAAGATGCTCTATCTTATTAAAAACTAGAGCAATTTTACCCGATTAAATTGAACCCTACCGGTACGATTTGATCGGATATTGCATTAGCGGCGCCGCTCGCTTTCCCCTCGGCTGGTCTGAGTGGGATTTCAACCGCATGTCCGCTCTCAGGGGCATAGCGGGCGAGACCATCCCGGCCGTCACCGCGGTGGATGGAGGATCACCGGCTCGCGGGTAAAGGTCCGGCGGCCCCGCTTGAAGGCACAGACGGGCGGCACGAGTTCGGCGACCGCCGTCACCGGGTCGCTGCAGTCGTGGACCACCAGATCGGCATCGTTGCCCACGGCGACGCCGTAGCCATCCAGGCGCATGAGCCGGGCCGAACGCTCCGTCACCATGTTGAAGCATTCCATTATGTCGGTGCGCTTGCCGACCTGGCAGATGTTGGCGTGAAGATTGGCCATGCGGATCAGCGAACAGTCGCCAAAGGGCGTGAACGGGTTGAGGACATTGTTGGTGGACAGCGAGCAGTTGACCCCTTGTTCGAGCATCCGGTGGGCCGGAACGACGCCGCGAATGACGTTGTGATCCAGGTGCCGGCCCATCAGGAACAGATCGGTGGACGGCAGCACCGTGACCGCGACGCCGGCATCGGCAACCCGCCTGGATATCTCATCGAAGCTGTCTCTGGGCATGGTCGACAGCTTAGTCACATGGCCGACCGCAACGCGCCCGCCGTACTTATACTTGTCCGTCAGCTCGCAAACGTAGCCGATATCCATCTCGTCGTGGGTCGGGCCGAAGTCGAGATGCATATCGATGTCGACGTCGAACTCGCGGGCCATCTCGAACACCCGGTCAATCTGTCCTTTCGGGTCGCTGTCGGTGTAGGGCGCGGCCCCGACCACTTTGCAGCCCCGCTTCAGGGCCTCCACCATCAATTCGTCGGTTCCGGGGTTGTTGAGCAGCCCTTCTTGCGGAAAGACGCAGATTTCGATGTCGATGGCCCATTTGTACTCGTCGATCAGGGGCATCACCCCTTCCAGGCTGCGAAGCCCTACCACCGGGTCGACTTCGAGATGGGTGCGCATGTGCGTGGTGCCGTGGCGCAGACATTTTTCCAGCGTGCGCACGGCGCGCTCGTGGCAGTCCCTGGCGGTGAACGCCTGCTTCACCTTGGCGACCTGATCGATGGCCCCGACGATACTGCCATCCTCGGATTGGCAGCGGTCGAGAATGCAGGACTTGTCCAGATGGATGTGAGTCTCGATGAAACCGGGGCCGACCAGTCGGCCGTCCACATCCAACGCCTCACCCTCGGCTGCCAGGTCCACCTCGATGGCGACGATCTTGCCGTCGTCGATGCCGATATCCACGGGATCTCCGCCGGTGATCCGAGCGTTTCGCAAGATGAGATCCATGGTTCACTCCAATTTTCCCGTCCCAGTCACTGCCTTGGGTCTCGTCATGCGCGTCTCACAGGAACAACGACAATACACCGGTGTAGCCGTAGACGCGGTTATGCGAAATCTCGCCATTGCAAAAGAAGCCGACCAGAGGCACGTCGCCGAGCTCGTCTTGGATCGCCGCGAGCTCGGCCGACTGAGTTCCGAACATATTCGGCCCGCGGCCCAGACAGGTGAAGTAGACCGCGCCCTTGGCCGGAGTCGTTGCGCGCCGCTTAAGATCGCCGAGCATGCGCGCCAGGTCGTCACGCGCCGTCTTGCCGTCGCGCCGACAGAATATCACCCTTTGACCGTCCTCGAGTGGCGCGCCGATGGCCACCAGCCCACGCTCCTCGTCGAGGCCGACCAGGTTGCGTACCACGTAATCGGCACGGTCCGAGCCAGTGACGGGGAAGGCGGCGAAGATGTAGCCGCCGATGCGATTCAAATCCTGCGCCAGCACCTCGCCGATGTCGTCCTTGAGCACGTCGAGCGCCGCGCGGCCATCAATCTCGACGGCGATGTTCGCTTGGCATTGTGTGACCTCGTGGATCAACCCGATCGGAGAGCAGCCCTGGGTCAGTGCTGTCGCCACCGGGGCCTCGGCCGAGAACATCACGCCCGACAGCGCGCTCTCGGTTAGCGAGCCGGCGACATGTGCATACGTGCCGCGCGACGAGGCCAGCCCGCCGACCAGAAAACAGCCTGACGCCTCGGCAAGTTCAGGCACGCGCCGCATCATATCGGGATCGCGCGGGTCGGCGTGGACCACGGCGAAGTGTCCCCCGCCGCGTGCCGCCCACGGGTCGAGTCCGGCGAGGAGGCTCTTGCGGTGGCCGTCGTAGCCATTAAAGACGCTGAACGAATCTTCGGGGAAGCAGCCTACCATTGCCGCCACCGCGGGCTCGTCGAAATACTCGCGTCCCGTCGCGCAGATACCGATGCCGGTCGTGCCGACCCAGTCGACGACTCCGGTTTCCTGGACCAGCAGCGCGGTAATTTTGCCGAGATCGTCAGCAAGCTCATCGGTGACGTAGACGAAGCCGAGGTTGGCGCCTGCAGGCGGGTCGAGCTGGGCGACACAAGCCTGGGTCGCTGCATGCCAGTCGTCGCCGCTGGCGTGGCCTAAGCCGAAACGTGTCGCATCATTGCTCATCGTCCGGCGCTACCAATACCACATGGTGGCGGTGTAAATGTCACCGAGCGGCTGCTCGCTCACATCGCAAAGCGCGTTCCCGACGAAGCGCCTTTGCATTGGACGGTGGATTTAGAGGAGCCGCAGTTCGGCACATTGCGATGCAGCCGGGCCACCAACGCCGATGCCCAACCGCCAACTGGAAGCGGCCTGAATACAGGTAGCAATTCAACAATGGCGCGCCAGCCCTCGATTTGCTGATCTTTAGTGATTTTCCGGCACATGCAATGAGGATAGGCCCTCACAACAGAGGCGGCAAGCTGCGCGGCAGACGATTTGCGCAAATCGGGTCTGCCAGAATGAATTCCGAATGCCCGCTTTCGGGGGTGGAGCTGAAGTAACTTACGAAGTGCCGCAATAACCGCTAATAGCCAAGAGGAGATAATCGAGCGCGTTGCGCCTCTCGAAACTTTCAGTGGCGCATGAGTGTTGCGATGTGGCTGGCGCCGGCTTGGGCCACAGCGTCGGGATCGTAGCCGCCCTCCAGCGCCGATACCAATTTGCCGCCGCAGTGTTTCTCGGCGACCGCCATCAAACGCTCCGTCATCCAGGCGAAATTATTGTGCTTCAGCCGCTGATTGCCGAGTGGGTCGCGCACATGGGCGTCGAAGCCGGCGGAGATGAAAAGCAGCTTCGGCGCGAAATCCATGACGCGGGGAATGATCTTGTCCTCGAAGGCCCGGCGGAAGTCCTCAGCCGGGATGTTGCGCGCCACGGGAACGTTGACGATGTTGCCGGCCCCGATATCACAGCTGGCGCCGGAATTCGGAAAGATCATGGCCTGGTGGATCGAGGCGACCATGGTGTTGGGATCATGCCGAAAGATCACTTCTGTTCCATTGCCGTGGTGAACATCGAAATCGACCACCGCGATGCGCTCCAGGCCATGCACCTGGCGCGCCTGCTCGACGCCCACGGCGATGTTATTGAAGATGCAAAACCCCATTGTAGTGGATGTGGCGGCGTGATGTCCTGGCGGGCGCACGGCACAGAATGCATTCAGCGCCTCGCCGCCGAGGACCGCGTCCACGGCGGCGCAGACCGCGCCCGCCGCCCGCGTCGCTGCGCCGAGCGAACCCGGCGACATCACCGTATCGGGCGCGACATTAGCTTGGCCTGCCTTTGGCGCCGTTGCGAAGACCTTGGAAATGTAGGGTACGTCGTGGGCGCGGGTGAGTTGAGCGCGCTCGGCGCAAGGGGCGGCGCGCCGTTCGAGCGCATCGAAATCTGGCTCTTTCAGCCGCGCCAGCAGCGCCTGCAAGCGCTCGGCGGATTCCGGATGACCGCCGCCCGTTTCATGATTGAGACAGGCGGAATGAGTGTAGAGAATCGTTTTCATATCTCACTGCCCCCTGAAGCCTATCTATGTTTCGGTTTCTCTCCGCGTGGCAGGCACCAGGGGCGTACCCGCTTGTCCCCTATGCGGCAGAGTGCGCATTGACGTTTCATCTGCGTTAATTGCAATTGTATTTGCTTGTTGCAATCCTTCCGAAATGCATACGGCAAAATTTCCGCTATTTTTGGCCCATTCTGAGCTATGTTTATCGCCTCCCGTCAAGCGTACCGTCCTGGTCCGCTACGAAAAAACACTGATGAAAGGTTCACGTCCCACTATCCACATGAAATATTCAATAGAGATGAAGGTCGTTGCATGGCGAAATACTTTCGGGTACGCAAAGCAGTATGAAGGTAGGCATCTGATAGGCGGGAGCTTGTTCACATCGCCCGCGAAAGTGAAAATTTTTCGTAATGTGCGAATGTCCGCCAATCTCCAGAAGCGGCCATTAGAGCGAAAGTTAAAAATCCGCCTCCTTCCAAAGCCACCTGCACGGAAAACCGCGCAGGATGGGTGGAAAATTATTCCGTGCAGCCCTATTTCAGGCATAGCGCAACTCAATGCGGCAGCGGAGCAATGGAATGGCGCGAATTTTAATCATCGACGATGAAGCCTTGATAAGGCTGGACATCCGGCAAATGGTCGAACAGGCCGGCCATGAAGCGGTGGAAGCAGAGAGCGGCGAGCATGGCGTCGCGCTGCAAAGTGAAAGCCCGGCGGAGCGGACCTCATTCTCTTTGCGTCGCAATGTCCACTGCATCATAAGCAAACGTAGAGACGTCGCCGTTAGACACCCTTCTCAAGCTCCCATAGACTGCATCCAATCACCAACATGTACCGGGGAGGCAGCGATGGACGAAGGCCGAATTTCCCAGGGCGGCTGCATGTGCGGTGATGTGCGATATGAGGCAGTCGAGGAGCCACGCGCTATAGGGCACTGTCACTGCCATAGCTGTCGTCGGCACTTCGAGGAAATCACCGACGTTGATCGCTGGGTACAAGACCGTCTCGAAGTTTTTTTAAATGATCAAGAGCCACATGAACAACACCTTAGTGACGGCCGGTGGTTGTTGTGCCGTGAGAGCCACACAAGTGATGGTGGAATTGTCGGCATTCGAACCGACATCACTGAGCGCAAGCGGACTGAGCAGGAACTTCGCGAGAGCGAGGAACTGTTTTCTCTGACATTTCACGCCAGCCCCGTTCTCGCTGCGATCTCGCGGCCCAAGGACGGAGCCCATTTCAACGTGAATAAGGCTTGGATTGAAACCACGGGTTACAGTTACGAGGAGGCGATTGCCCATGCCCCGAGGCGGAGAGCTGACACCTCCGTAAAGAACGACCCTTTGATCTGCTGTTCACCGACGTTGTCTTGCCGGGCGGCATGAACGGTTTCGAGATCGCTGAAGAAGCCAAACGGATACACCCAAATATCAAAGTTATCTACACATCGGGTTATGCCGAAGATGTTGCCTTCCCCCAAGAGTTGCAGGATATGGGCATAACCCTACTCAAGAAGCCCTATCGTCGAGCAGAGTTGCTGGGAAGAGTCCGCACAATGCTCGACAGTTGAGACAATTGAACGAGGGGTATGCCCCCTCCTCCTGAATTGATGGGTTATCCGGGGAATGTCGGTTACAGTCTTGCGGCCAATTCCATCATCCATAACGGAGCCATCTCTTGTATTTCGACCGGCGTCTTTGGGGATTCACGAAAAATGTTCGGGGCCGGATATTCTGGGCGGTATTCGTCGGATTGATTTCCGCGGTGGTCGGCGTGGCGCGGCTCGCGTTGCTGGGCTGGCTCTTAGCCAAGATATTCGCAGGCGAACCGGCGGATGCCTTGATCGGACCGTTCATCCTTGTCGCGGCGATTATGGGGCTGCGCGGAGTCGTGGAATACGGGCGCAATATGGTTGCCCACAAGACCGCCGCCATCGTGCAGATACAATTGCGCGAACAGATGTATGCCAAGGTCGTCGAACTGGGGCCGGCGCATTTCGGGCTTCAGCGCACGGGCGATGTCATTCTGTCCCTGGTCGACGGCGTGGAGCAGCTCGAGGTCTATTTCGGGCAGTATCTGCCGCAATTGTTCGTCGCCGTTCTGACGCCCATCGGCATCTTCTGCTTCGTCGCGTTTCTCGACCTGCCCGTCGCCGCCGTGCTGACGGCGTTCGCGCTGCTCACCTTCGTCGCACCGGCGCTGTTTCATAAGTGGGACAGCGCAAACAGTCTGGCGCGGGCACAGGCGTATAAGGCCTTCGCATCGGAGTTCCTGGACTCCGTTCAGGGCTTGAGCACGTTGAAATCCTTCGGCCAGAGCGCCGCGCGCACGAAGCTTTTGGAGGAAAAGGCAGAGGCGCTTTTCAGCAGCACCTTATGGGTGTTGGCCACCAACTCGCTGTCGCGCGGTATAACCGATACAGGCATTGCAGTCGGTGCGGCGGCCACTCTGGCGCTGGGCGCGTATCGCGTGATCGACGGGGCGATGAGTCTGCAGGCGTTGCTGATCGTCCTGATGATGGGAATCGAGGTCTATCGTCCGCTCCGCGAAATGCGTGCATTGATGCATGACGGCATGGTGGCCCAGGCGGCGGCGTTCTCCGTCTTTGATCTGCTCGACGCCAAGCCCGGCGTAACCGATACAGCACTCAGGGCGCCGGTTGGAGATATGGCGCCGACCGTCGAGTTCGACCATGTGACGTTCTCCTACCCGGGCGGCCGCCACGCCGCTCACCAGGGCCTGACCTTCAAGGTCGAGGTCGGTGAGAAGATCGGCGTGGTCGGCTCAAGCGGCGCCGGCAAATCAACTATCGTTAAGCTGCTGTCGCGCACCTACGACCCCACCGCGGGCGTCATTCGGCTTGGCGGCCATGATTTACGCGACCTGAGATTTGACGAAATTCGCAGTCACCTCGCCATCGTCAGCCAGGATACATACCTGTTTCACGGCACGGTGGAGGAGAATATTCGGTTCGGCAAGCTGGATGCCAGCCGCGAGGCGCTGGAAGCGGCGGCGCAGGCGGCGAACGCACATCTCTTCATCAAGCAACTGCCGCAAGGCTACGACACGGTAATCGGCGAGCGGGGTTTGAAGCTATCGGGCGGCCAGCGGCAGCGCCTCGCCATCGCCCGCGCCTTGCTGCGCGATGCGCCCATTCTGGTGCTGGACGAAGCCTTGTCATCGGTCGATGCAGAAAACGAATCCGTCATCCAGGAAGCGCTTAACCGGTTGATGAAAGGGCGGACCACGCTGATATTCGCCCATCGCCTGTCCAGTGTCATCGGCGCCGACCGAATCCTCGCGTTGGATGGCGGCCGCGTTGTTGAAAGCGGAACCCATGCCGAACTCATGGCCGCGGGCGGGGTTTATTTCAGCTTGATGGAGAGCCAGGCAACAGAGACCGACACCACCGAGCCGCTGTTGCTGGACGATCCGCCGGCACAGGCACAAGCGGACAGCGCCGAAGCGGAACAGTTCGAGACGGCGGCGGAACCGAGCGACGCCATTCTTCGTGCCGAGGGACTTGGTTGGGGCGGGGCGATCAAATCGTTGTTCCGGCATATCCTGCCCTACAAGGGTGAATTGACCCTGACCTTCCTGTTCGGTGTGGCGCGGGTGGTCTCCCTGATCGGTGTCGGCGCCGTCAGCGCCTTGATCGTCGCGGCCGTGAAACGCGGCGAACCATTCGACAGCCTGTTGATCACATTGGCGGTGATGGCCCCTTTGGCGGGAATTCTTCATTGGTTCGAATCCTGGGTTGCCCATCACATGGCGTTCCAGTTGCTGGCAAAAATGCGTGTCTCACTGTTCAAGAAACTCGACAGATTGGCGCCGGCCTATCTGGTGCGGCGGCGTACCGGCGATCTGGTTTCCATGGCAACGCAGGACGTGGAGACGATCGAGTTTTTCTTCGCCCATACGGTGGCGCCGGCCTTCGTCGCCCTGTTGGTGCCGGCGGTGGTTCTGGTCACCCTGGCTGCCTTCGGCTGGCAGATGGCGGCCGCATTGCTGCCGTTCCTGGCGGTTGTCGTCCTCAGCCCGTTTTTCATGCGCGGCCGGATCGATGGCTTGGGATCGCGGGCCCGCGAGGCGCTGGGTGATCTGAACGCGCACAGCGTCGACACAATTCAGGGATTGGGTGAAATCGCGGCGTTTCAGCAGGAACACGAACGGGGCCGCCAGTTCATCGAGCGCGTCAAGACCCATCACAATCTACGACTGCCTTTTTTCAGCGATCTGACAATCCAAACCGCGATCCTCGAAGCCGCGACCGGGTTGGGCGGGCTGGTCGTCATCGTCACCGGCGTCGGGCTTATCGCCGATGGATCGATCGAGCGGACGATCCTGCCCTTGATGAGTGTTCTGGCGATGTCGGCGTTTCTGCCGGTCTCTGAAATCGCCAATATCGGCCGGCAGTTGGCGGATACTCTGGGATCCACCCGCCGCCTTCATGCGGTCGAGCAGGAAGTTGTAACGGTCACCGACGGGGCGGGGGTGGACGATGCGGCGGCTCGCCACGACGGCGGTGTGTCGCTAAGCCTGGACCGGGTCTCCTTTAGCTATGCCGGCACCAACCGCCCGGCCCTGGCGGATATCTCCCTCGAATTGCCGGCGGGCAGCACGGTCGCCCTGGTCGGTCCCTCGGGCGCCGGCAAGACGACGACGGCGAATCTGCTCATGCGGTTCTGGGATCCGGACCAGGGGGTAATCCGCATGAACGGGCGGGATTTGCGGGACTATAAACTTGACGACCTGCGCGAACGCATCGCTCTTGTCGCGCAGGACACCTATTTGTTTAACGACAGCCTGCGCGCCAATATCCTGATCGCCAGACCAAACGCCAGCGACAGTGATCTCACAGAGGCGCTGGAGCGGGCTTCGCTTACGGCGTTTATCGCCGGGCTGCCCGACGGATGGGACACCCCGGTCGGCGAGCGCGGTATGAGCCTGTCCGGCGGACAGCGCCAACGGGTGGCAATTGCCCGTGCTTTTCTGAAGGATGCGACGGTCTTGATCCTGGATGAAGCGACCTCCCATCTCGACGCCATCAATGAGCAGGCGGTACGCGTCGCGCTGCGGGACTTGATGAGCACACGGACGACAATCGTTATTGCTCACCGCCTCTCAACAATCCGCAACGCTGATTTTATCGTTGTGATGGCGGAGGGGCGGATTGCCGAAATCGGAAACCACGATACGCTGCTCGCCAAGCGCGGCCTCTATGCACAGCTCGTGTCGCGCCAGCTTGCCGGGAACCGGGAGGCAGCAGAATAGTCCCTGCCTGCAGGGAATGAGACGTCGGCTTTCGAGTGTGGAGCCGATGTCGCAAGGCGACCCTCCGAATTTCCGTATTCAGGCTGAACATTGATCGGTGATAATGGCAAGCTGCTCACGAAGGCGCGGCATGGCGAAGTCAATGAAGGCTCTTACTTTTTGCGGAACCAGCTCGTCTTGAGGGTAGATGAAACTCACCGGCAGCGGATCGATCTCATAGTCGCTCAAAAGAATCTCCAAGCGACCGTCGGCGATATGGTGTGCCGCCTGATAGGAATACATCATTGCCACACCGGCATCCTGCACGGCCGCGATTACGACCCCCTCTACCGAGTTCAGCACCAGCTTAGCCTGGATCGGGACCCGTAGTGTCTTCTCCGTCGCCGACTTGAACACCCACTCTTTTGGGGCGTCAGACCTGGCAAATGTAATGCATTGATGCCCCGCGAGCTCGCTCGGTGAGAGGGGACGAGGAAATTGGGAGAGGTAATGTGGGCTCGCACAAACGATCTCGCGTAGCCGGCGTGACCGTGGTCAGCTACTTGGTCGGGCGATTTATCGCCAGCCCACGGGTTCCGCCCATGGGGCTCGCCGTGGTGATCGGCGGGATCGCAGTCTTTGCGTTTGGGGAAACGACGACGGAAGTAGTGTCGTGGTCGCTTCCGGAACTCACGGTTCCCGGTTTCAGTTTCACGCTTTCTTCTTTTCTCGCGGTCAGCTTGCCGATGATCGTACTGGCCATGGGGCTCGGGAACGTTCAGGGACTGGGGTTTTTTTGTCTCAGGAATACCGCGTGCCGATAACAGCCGTCACCATAGCCACCGGGCTCAACTCCATCGTAAACGCCCTGTTTGGCGGCCATCCGGCGACCGTGGCGCGCACCGGGGCCGCGATCCTTGCCGCGCCCGATGCCGGTCCCAAGGAGAGGCGCTATTGGGCCAACGTGATCGCCGCGACCTTGACCATCTCCCTTGCTTTGGGCGCGGGCACATTGACGTCATTGCTGGCCGTTCTGCCCAGAACCTTCGTCGTCACTCTGGCCGGTCTTGCCATCCTTTCATCCCTGCAAAGCGCCTTCGAAACGGCGTTCGGCGGGAAACTCCGATTCGGAGCGCTGGCCGCCCTTGCCGTTGCAGCGACGCCCTTCTCGGTCTTCGAAATCACATCCGCATTTTGGGCAATTTTGGCCGGAATTGGGGCGTCGTTTATGGCTGAACGCAAAGATCTCTTTTCGTATTGGAGCGGTCAGAAGAAAACCCCGGACTGACCACCGACATGGCCGGCTATCGGATCGGACAAAAGAGCTTCAATACTGTTAACATCATGCGGGCGCTGACGTTGCCGAAGGCAGTGGAGCGGCAGTCCCTAACCAGACTGCGGGAGAAGCTGGACAAGATCGAACCAAATCAAGTATGGCAACCATAAGGGGCGGGTTTTTCATGTCACGATGATCGCGGTTCAGTACCTACCTGGCGGCCGTCATCGGCGCCGTCTTCATGGCGTCGGGCAGCGGCCTTGCGGAAGACGTTCATTGGGGCTATGCTGGCAAGGAGGGACCGGCCTATTGGGGAGATCTTTCCGGGAATTTTCGGCATGCGCCGAAGGGCGCAAGCAATCCCCCATCAATTTCTCGGGCACGGCTTCCGGCGGCGGCGTTGCGGTGTTCGATTACGGCGCCATTCCGCTCGATGTCTTCAACAACGGCCATACGGTAGAGGTGAAAGTGGAGCCCGGCAATTCGGCGGTCCTCGCCGGCAAGACCTACGAGCTGCTCCAATTCCACTTCCACAGTCCCAGCGAACATACGGTCGGCGGCAGCAGCGCCGCCATGGAGGTTCATTTCGTTCATCGCAGCAGCGAAGGCAAGCTCGCCGTGGTCAGCGTGTTGGTCGAAGAGGGGGCCGCGAATGACACGCTGGGAGTGATCGCGAGCCACCAGCTTACCGCACACCACATCGAAGAAGGTGCCGCGAGGGTGCCCGACGAAACCGTCAATGGCAGCGGCTTGCTGCCGGCGTCATACGCCTTCACGGCCTATTCCGGTTCGCTCACCACGCCGCCCTGCAGCGAAGGCGTGGCCTGGTTTGTTATGAAGGACAGCATTACCGCAACGCCCGGGCAAATCGCCATCATGCAGGCCGCCATGCCGACGAACGCGCGTCCCACCCAGCCACTCAACGACCGCTTGATGCGGGGCTCGGACTGAACGCCGGGGAAACTCCAGCTACGAGTCGCTCAAGTGATTTTGTTCTGACAATGCTCTGACGAGGCCTTCAGCGGTCCTTCTTTTTGGTGAACTTGCCGACATTGTCGGCCAGCGTCCCCGAGGCGAGTTGGCTCATGTCGGCGAGGTATTCCATATGGCGCGCGGTCTGGGTCGGCGCCCCCCAACCAAAGGTGATGAGCCGCTTGGCGTGGGCCGCGGCAGCCGGGTCGACCTCGGCGGCGAATGAGACGGCGATCTCGAGCGCCGCCTCGTAGGCCCCGCCCTCGGGCGTCACCTGGCTGATCAGGCCCCAGTCGAGGGCTTCTGCGGCGCTCAGCACGCGGCCGAAGATGATCATCTCGCGGGCGCGCCCCACCCCGACGATACGCGGCAGGCGCACGGTGCCGCCCCAGCTCGGCAGGGCGCTCAGGTTGCGCACTTCGGGCAGGCCCAGGCTGGCCGCCGCACCGGCGATGCGCAAGTCGCAGGCGAGCGACATCTCGAGCCCACCGCCAAGGCAATAGCCCTCGATAGCAGCGATGACCGGCGCCGGGTGGCGCTCGATAAAATCGCCGATCTCCTGGCCGAGTTCCGTATGGTTGATCTGCTCGGCTTGGCTCTGGATTGCCATCTCCTTGATGTCCGAGCCGGCGCTGAAGGCCTTGAGCCCGGCGCCCTGCAAGACGATGGCGCCGATGCCGTCGCGTTTGGCGGTCTCCAGCGCGTCGCGCAGCTTGAACAGAGTGGCATCGTCGAGGGCGTTGCGTTGGCGCTCGCGATTGATGGTGATGGTCGCAACATTCTCGGCAACCTCATAGAGCAGCGTCTCGTCCATCTTTCTGTGTCCTTAAATATCCACGGTGCCGCTCAGCGGCGAGCCGTAGCGTTGCAGGTGGCGGCCGATCAGCATTTTCTGGATCTGGTTGGTGCCGTCGAAAATTTGGAAGGCCTTAACGTCGCGCATCAAGCGTTCGACCGGCTGGGCGCGCGACAGGCCGGCGGCGCCGAACACTTGCACAGCCTCGGTGGTGGCGCGCATGGCGGCGTCGGTTGAGGCCAGCTTGGCAAGCGCCGCCCAGACGCTGGCCTCGCGCGATTTCTCGCGCTCGATGATGGCGATGGCTTTCTCCCACAAGGCGCGGGCCGCGGCGACCTCGGTGGTGACCTCGGCGAGCAGGAACTGGAGACCCTGGTGTTCGATGATCGGCTTGCCGAACTGCTCGCGCTGCTTGGCATAGTCGACGGCCAGATCGAGCGCCGCGCTGGCCACGCCCAAGGCCATGGCGGCACAGTTGAGCCGCGCCTCATCGAGGGTCACCATGGCGACCCTGAAGCCTTCGCCTTCCTCGCCGAGGCGGTTTTCGACCGGCACCCGCACATTGTCGAAGATCAGCTCGCTGGTCGGGCTGCCGTGCAGGCCGAGCAGTTTCTCGTCGCGGCCCACTGAGAAGCCGGGCGTGTCGCGCGGCATGACGAAGGCTGAGACACCGCGGTGACCGGCGTCCG
>Ga0066376_10000816_pt1 | contig 29628 bp, 25 predicted proteins | sample Knorr_S15_td_Bot_FD_77009 | JGI IMG/M metagenome (GOLD analysis project Ga0066376, IMG submission 77009) | Marine microbial communities from Southern Atlantic Ocean transect - Knorr_S15_td_Bottom_ad_5009_LV_A | ecosystem: Environmental > Aquatic > Marine > Oceanic | place: Southern Atlantic... | reverse complement strand
TTGTTTACCGCCTCATTTTTAGCTGGTTTAAAAGGGGAGGCCGCCAACGCTCAAGGAGAAGTCCATATTTCTGATTTGATTTCTTATGTTATTTTGCGAGTCAAAACAGAATCTGGAGATTTGCAAAAGGTAACCCTTGCCAAAGTGGAAGGCGGTGAAAATTTTATTGTTGCCGCCAAAAAACCTTAAGCCAGCTTAAGCGAAATCCGGTGCCACATCGGTGGCAAAGGACTCCATGCCCCGGATGACCCGTTCGCAATCATGGTCATGAAAATCAAACCACAACATGAGACGGTCGTCGGCGTGGAAACGGGTGGAAACTTGTTCCGCCACTTGTTGGGGCGTTCCACACAGAGCATTTTCGGTGGCTGCAGCCACCTTCGCTGGGTCCAAAGTGCCCTCTAGGGCTTTCCAATATTCGGCCAAAGCGGCGCCAGCTCGATCCCGCGCAAGGACTTCGGATTCATCGATAAAAACCATCACTGTGCGGGGCATATATTCTCGCCGCCAAGCTCCACCATCAGGATGAAAGCCATCCTTCATTCTCTGGTGGGTTTGTTCAATCACTGCTTGCTTAGTAATGGAAAGATTAAACACTTGTACCGGGGAAATCTGATTCAGTTCTAACTGCAATGCTGGGTCATGAGACCCCACCACCGGAACCACCAATTCACGCCGCCATTCTTGCGGCACAATTTTCAAATCTTCAAAAACAAAGCGCCGGGGAATGAAAATAGAAGCCTCTTTTTTGCCGTGGGCGTTGATTACTTTTTGCCAATCCTCTTCACTCCGAAAATCATTCCGACCTAGGTGCGTTTCAGGGGTGTCATCGGAACTCAAAGTGTCACCTCGTAATAGGCGGAGAAAAATATGCGCCGCCTCCCGAAACACTTTGCCTTTTAATGCTGGCCAAGCCGCCTCCTCCACCTCGCTCCGAGCATCAATCCCATAAGCCCGATTCATAAAATCAAATCGGCCGGCGGAAAAGCCTACGTGAATGCGGCGGGACTCCTTTTCATGGCAACCATGCAAAGCGGCAAAAGTGGCTACCCGTTCGGCCGCCGCCACCGGCCCGCCATTGCACAAAATATTCATCACTGCGGAGCCACATTCCAAGTGCTCGGTTCTGGAAAAGACTTGATGGGCCAGTTGGCAAAAATCAGCATTCAAGCCGACCTCACCTTGAAAGTGCGGCACCACCGGCCGACGGTTGCCCTTTTGGACTTCGGTGGAAAGGTGAGACTCCGCCAACCAAGCAGTGGAGTAGCCCAAGCGGTCGGCAGCTTCCACTTGGCTAAAAAAGGCCCGGAACATGGCGGCCTCACTGGGCAGGACCCCACCGGCGGGGATGTGACTCAGGCTGAAGAACACGTCGAATTTCACGACCTTAGAATATGCCCCCGTTTTCCCCATGGCTACCCGTAGAAAGAAAAAGAAAAGAGAACTCCCCGCCTTAGGCTGGCGAGAGTGGATATCGATGCCCGAATTGGGGTTGGAACAAATCCGAGCCAAGGTGGACACCGGCGCAACCACATCCTCGCTTTACGCCACCCACGTCCGAGTGGTGGAGAAGGGAGGCAAGGAATTCGCTCGGTTTCGGGTCCATTTCGGCCTGCGAGGCAACCGCTCGTTTTGGAAGTAAATTCCTCGCCAGGCTTTGCTGGTGTCGAAATGGTTACTGGCAAAGACGTCGCCGGGAAGGTCTCAAGTATCTAGAAAGACAAAGTAAACCGGTACGTCGGCGCCGCAGCCCCCACTAAGCAGGCTAGATGCTGTTTAGTCGGCCACCATCCACCGCCAAAGATTGACCTCGAATATAGCTGGCGGCTGGAGAGAGTAAGAAGGCCGCCGTAGCAGCCAATTCTTCCGGCCGGCCCAACCTTCCTTCAGGGATGGAGTTAAGCCAATCTTGTTCCACTTGGGCTTCTTCCACCCCTCGGCGTTGCGCCGCGGCACTTTTTAACGCCGCCAATCGGGGAGTATCCGTAAAGCCAGGCAATAGATTATTGATGGTGATTCCGGGTGGTAATTCCTTGGCAACCGTCTTTGCCCAAGCAGCCATGGCTCCCCGAATGGTATTGGAGACGCCTAATTGTGGAATGGGTTCTTTCACGCTAGTGGAAATAATATTCAGAATGCGTCCGAAATTTTTGGCTTGCATGTGGGGCAACACCGCCTGCAACAAAATATGGCTAGCCATGACATGGCGGCGGAAGGCAATGCCGAAGTCAAAAGGGTCGGCTTCCAAAATGGGGCCGCCGGCAGGACCGCCGGTATTGTTCACCAATAAGTCCACCGCTGGGCCGCCATTCTCTTGGGGAAGGGCTTCAAGGGCAGAGGGAAGAGCATCCAAGTTGTCTAAATCCGCCACCAAATAGCCTGCCAATCCCATGTCAGCAAGTTTTTCGGCCGAACGAGCTAGCCCCCAAACCGTGGCTCCGTCTTTCATCAATTGCTCCGCAATAGCGGCACCTATCCCGCCTGACGCGCCGCACACCAATGCCACCTTGCCGGTTAATTCTTGACTCATGGTTTTTTCTCTTGTGGTGCCCAAAAACGGTTACGGACTTCCCAAAGCTCCGGGAAAAACCGATGCGGAAGTCGGCCTTCTAAAAAGCCGCCACCACTGGAGCCGCCGGTTCCCGGTTGACCTCCAATCGTACGGCTCACCATCAGGATATGGACGGAGCGCCATTTGGAGAAAAGCATGTCAAAATCAATCATGGCTTCGAAAAGCAGAACCCAATGATAATTTTCTTCGGCATGGGAATAAAGCTCCTTAAATACCGCTAAAACTCTCTCATCTAATCCATCGCCATGGGTTTCCGGCACGTCATAACCAGCATTTTTCAGGGCCCTCAATAACTCCTCATATACCGAAGGCTTGGTCAATCTTTTTTGCAGCCGCTGTATAGCAAAAGGGTCATCAGCAAAAAATTTCATGAACCACTCATCCTGGAGACCAAAAGCAAATTCTAGCTCCCTAAATTGGACTGATTGAAACCCAGAACCTGTGCCCAGGCTCGCCCGAAAGCCGGCAAATTCCGCCGGAGTCAAAGTAGACAGGAGTTGGATTTGCTGAGTGAGAGTTTCAAAAATAGCATTGAGTCGTTTGGTGATTTTTAAAGCTCGGCTAACGCTGCCATTTTGGAGGTGAAACACCAAACGATCCGTTTCATGCAGACATTCTTTAAACCAAAGCTCGAAACTTTGATGAATGATGATGAAAAACATTTCATCGTGATGAGGCGGGTCGGTTTGACGTTGTTGCAATTCAAGCAACTGGGGTACTTGCAGGTAGGAGTTGTAATTCAGTTCCTCAAGCTGCAATTTGTCGTAGTCGGTGCTCCGGCCTTTCATCTCGGGCAGGATACAATCCCGCCTTATGACTGGATGGGTCCAACTTCAAGAACGCCTGCGTAGCCCTCGGATTTTCCGCAAAGAAATTGCTGACCGGTCTGCCGGTTTGGTTTCGGGTGATTGGGTGGCGGTGCGGAGTAAAGATGACCATCACATCGGCTTTGGCCTCTGGCACCCCAAATCCCTCATTGCCGTCCGGCTGGTGCGCCGCGGCGACGAATTCCCTGATGATGAGTGGCTTTTGGACCGAGCCCGCATGGCCGCTTTACGCCGCCTTCAGGACCCAACCGTCCCTGATGACCTGTGCCGAGTGATTCACGCTGAAGCCGATGATTTCCCAGGCTTGGTGGTTGACCGTTACGGAGACACCCTCTGCGCCGAAGCATACACCTCGTCGGTAGAAAAAATATGGGACCTCATCGTTCCTCAACTGCATGAAACCCTAGGCACCCAACGTCATCGGCTGGTCATGGATACCTTCAGCGCTCGGGCAGAGGGAGAACCTACGTTTGAAAAACGGTCTTCCGGTTTCCCTAATCAACTCAAAGTAGAAGAACATGGCATTCGTTGGGAACTGGACCTCCAAAGCGGGCATAAAACTGGTTTTTTCATCGACCAAAGAGAGAACCGCTTGCGCCTTCAGCAAGAGGTAAAGCAACTCAAAGCCCAAGGGAGAACCGTCCGGGTGCTGGATGTTTGTACTTATACCGGTGGTTTTGCGTTGAATGCGGCCACCGGAGGTGCCGATGAAGTGTTAGCCATTGATTTAGATGAAAAAGCCATCGTCCAAGCAAAACGCAACGCCAATCTAAATCAGCATCGCCAAGTTCAATTCCGCCACGCCGACGCCTTCCCCTTCCTGCGTCAGTTAGCCGCCAATGGCAAACAATTTGACATCGTAGTGGTTGACCCACCCAAGTTCATTCCTAGCCGCAAAGCATTTGAAGAAGGTCAAGCCAAATACCACGACATCAACAAATTAGCCATTCCGCTAATCGCTCCTGGAGGACTCATGCTGACCTGCTCTTGTTCGGGCTTGCTGCGCTCCTTAGATTTCCAAGAAACCATCCGCCGTTCGGCGCGCTTAAGACCTTTGCAAATCCTCCGCGAAGCCGGCGCTGGCCCGGACCACCCTTACCGCTTAAGCTTCCCCGAAGGCCATTACCTCAAGGCATTTTGGATGCGGGCCGACTAGGGTTTTTGAGGTTGTAAAATCCAACCAGAAATCACCGCTTCTGGCTTTCCTTGCTCTTTGAGTTTTATACCAAGCTTCCACAGAAGGCACTGTAACGGTAGCGTCCAATGCGGTCGCCGTTGCAGTAAGGCAATGGTTTTGCGGAGCACCAATAATTCTTCACCGGGACCACCGCTGAGATTCCTGGCAATCATAGTGTGTGGTTTGACCCACCCAGACGGCAATTGAAAAGACCAATCCGGTTTTTTGCCCTCGGCAAGGGAAACCAATGCCGAAGTGCGACCCATGGCCCAAGAAGTCAAGGTGTTCAAGTCAACTTTCAATTTGCCTTCGTCTTCGAAAGCGCGTTTCAAAAATCCTGAGGCAATCGTATCCACATCTTCTCGATTTTCTGCGATCTTCCACCACACATCAACCTGCCCATTGGCACCCAATAAAGCAAGGTCGGTCCTTTGGCCATCGCCATCAAAATCTGCCAACCTCACTACCGCATCCCGTTGTTTTTGGAATTCATCCTTTCCTTGTTTTATTTCATCTTGAATTCTTTCTGACTCCAAGACTACCTTTATTTGTTTATAAAGACGTGATTCAAATTTTCCATTTCCTTTGCCGCGGAAAACGAAAAAATCAAAGTTAATTTTCAACCCACCGATAGCTGCGGAAATCACCGTCCCGATACCAATGTCCTGCACACTCATAAGCACCAAGTCCAGATGTTCATCCTCGTCGATATGAGCCGCTTTGAGGTAAAAAGGATTACCGGCCAATTTCAAAGGCCGCATTTTTCGTTTTAAGTCAATCCCTTGAGGCCCTCCCATGAAAACGCGAACTTTCCCGTCCCCCAAAACCATCAAATCTAAGGCCCCGTCGTTATCTAAATCGGCCCACTCATCCACCACGATGTATTTCAAAAGCCGGGTTAAATTTGAGAAATCCAATTCGCTGGATTCAAATTTTGGCCGAAACTGGTCAAATTCAACCGAAGCGGAGGGTTGGTCAGGGAGACCCTCCTCGGTAGCCAGAAATTGCATCACGGTGCCGCCGGAGCGCAATAGGAGGTCAAGCCGGCCATCACCATTGACGTCTTGGGTTTTGGGAAAGGGAATGGAATAGGACCGCTTGTACTCATCCAGCATTCCTCCCTTGCCCAACTCTTCGGTCCTTAACTCTAAAGTTGCCAAGCCGTTCAAAGCGGGACCGCGGCGAAAACCCTCTTTAGCCCCATGCCACACCAACACTTTTTCACCCCACGGCACCAGCAAATCCAAGTAACCATCCCCATCAAGGTCGATGAGGAAATCGGCCGGATAAATCCCCAACGGCGAGGTCCCGCCTAAGTGTTGTTGCAAAGGTGCCGAAAATTGAAGCACTTGGTCATGAAAAGTCAACTCCCGCAGAGATTTGCCGTCCTCCAGAATCAATAAAGACGTTTGGCCATTGCCCTTCAAATCCGCCACCGTCCAAAGCGTGGCTTGACCGGGAATAGGCAATGCCGCTACTTCAGGAAAGCCTGGCAAATAGAACGAGTTTTCACTAAAAGCCACCAAATCCTGGACCCCATTTTGATTCAAATCAAGGGCTGCTAAATAACGGACCCGGGCAGGAACTGTGATGGCATTGCCTAATTGGTCCGAGTCCATTTGGACTCCGGCATCTTGGCAAGCAAAGGCAAAGAGTAAAAAAATCATTGCCGACGATGAGTAATGAAGATTTCCCAGCTGTCCAAGCGGCGCACCAAAATGTCGCCTACTCCATCTTGATTCAGGTCACGAATTTCGACGACGGAACCCAAAACATCAATAGAAAATTCTAAATTAGATTTTTGCAAGGAAAAAGCAACGTCGAAATCAAAAGGCAAGCTCTCCAAAGTCCCTTTGCCGGTGCTTTGAAGAAAATCAAAACCGCCATCCCCGTCCAAATCCATGGAAATTGCCGGTGCAATGGAAAAGGAATCCAAAGTCTCAATCGGATAAGTAGCCGAGTGAGGGACTTGAGCTCGCTTGGCAAAGCCGCCCTCTGCCAATGCTGGAAATACCAAAAAATCGTGACTTACGTGAGGCTCACGCAAAGACAGCAACCCCGAGGAATTCCAAGCAGAAAGACATACATCCACCCGATGATCGCCATTTAAATCCGCAAAATAAGGAATCACAAATACGCCTTCTACTTTCCGGAAAAAGTCCGGCTCACGGTCAAAGGAATGGAGGGCGAAATCCAAGTACACCCGGATTTGCCAATCCGAGGACAACTTCAACCCTTTGGTATTCCTCAAAATCAACAAATCTGCAGCTGGAGTTCCGCCAACATTGACCCATTCAATCCGTTTTTCTCGGCGAGCTTCATCCGTTGGAACGGTATGAATTGCATCGGGTTTACTTTGGAAAGTCCCTGCTTCAGTTTGCAGGTGAAAATAAAGCTTACGGTTTCGGTACCAAGAGATATCCAAGCGACCATCACCATTGATATCGGCTATCGAAGGAATGGGCAAGCGCGCCTCTGCGTAAAGAATCGGTGGTGGAGTCATCACCCCCTGTTCTTCGTTGGGCACAAATAAATCAGATAAATCTTGGCTGCTTAGCTTGGCGGTAAACCCTTCCAGGAACTCTGCCGAGGCAACCGGTGGCCGGCCACCTTGCGGGGAAATCAGGATATTTCCCAGCACCTTGCCGGTGCCTTCCAAGACGAGAATCCCAGTACGAGTAGGAACTACCAATTCATCAAATCCGTCTCCATTGAAATCCGCAATTTCTTTCCATTGAGGTAAAGATTTCTCCGACGGCAATTCAAGTAATAGTTCAACGTCGAATACTTTTTTAGGCCTAGTGCCCTGGTTGGGTTGAACCCAAATTCCATTGCGGGTGGTGTAAATAATCTCGGCCCCGGTCCATCCTTCCCCACCAAGAAAGTCCCCCACCGCCCAGCCAACCACTCCGGCAGAGACTCCAAAAGTCCGGCTAGGCTCGGACGAAAAACCACCTCCATCCTGCTGGATATACAAATGAATCTTGCGCTTACCGTTTTCTGCAGATGCCAACCACAAATCCAAGGTGCCATTGCCATCGGCATCTCGCCAAGCGGTTTCCAACAACTCTCCGGGCGGGTCAATCACATACCGTGAATGACCTACTTGTTGGGGAACCAAGGCTAAAAATAAAAGTGGCCACATCAGTCGGCTTCGATCTCCTCAAGCAGAGCTTCACCGGTTTCCCATTGGATGAGCGAAAGAATGGACCATTTCTTTACCCCTCCGACCTGTTCAACTTGAAAAATTGAAGTAAGAAGGAGGTCACCGAGAATCAATTTTTCACGCCTTTCCACCCGGTCCCAGGTCCACTGAATCAAAGGAAAAATGGCAATGCGGGTAAATTCTCTTTCCGGTTCCCAGGCTTGCACCACGATAGTCCATTGCTCGCCGTCCTGAGTGCGGACCGAAAATGAAGCTTCATCCCCCGGCGAAATTTCGCGGTGAATCCGACGCACCAGTTCCTTGGCAGATCCCGGGTCCCGATTTTGAAAAAGCTCAATGCGGTCGCCGACATCCAACCCAGCTTCCCAAAGGGGGCTATCTTCCGCCAGCCATCCAATTTGAGGATAAGTACCCCGGGCGCCACTGTCCTCGAAAGCAACCCGCAAAAGAGCACGGTCAATGAAGTACTTCGTGCGCGGCCGACCTCCACCACGAACTTGCACCACCACATCCGCCTCCATCACTTCCGCCCCACGTTGCAATTCTAAGCGGATGGAACGAACCGAATCCACCCTAGCCAGCAGTGTTTCCAATCGTACAGGGTCATCAACCGGGGTGCCATCAAAGGAAAGCAAGACATCACCGACCAAAATGCCTTGAGCAGCAGCCGGGCTGAGTGGATTTACTTTGACTACCCGAACGCCAGGTTGAAAATCCAATGATTCCAAACTGTCCGAATCATTAAAAGTGACCTCCACCCCAATCCACCCATGCTTTGCCGGTTCTACCACCACGGCCTCCAGCCCCAAAAACCCACTGGGCAAGGGTTTCAGCTCCCTCTGCAAGGAGCACGCCGGCAAACAGCATAGGCCGGAAAGAAAAATGGCGAGGCGCAAGGTGTTAAAGGGGGCGCTTTCGAAACGCCAGCACGGAGAATAACCCAAAGCCTAGCAAAGCCGGCCATGGGGCAATCCAACCCACTTTCACAATGGCGTCAAAATCAGCCGGATAAGCCTGCGCAATCGCCGACGCGAACCCTGCCGATTCCACCAAAAATGAATCTTCTCCGAAACCACCTAAGGTGTCGGCAAATATCCACGGGGCAAAACTCCCCAAGGAATCGTGAAAAATACCGGGCAGCAGTATACAAATCAAACCGGCACCTGCCGCTAATACACTGCGTCGGCAAAGCGCCGATAAAAAGGTAGCAAGGGCTGCTAAAGCTAACAAGGGAGGCAGGGCATGCAATACGGAAGCGTAAACCGGGCCCCGCACCTCCGCCTGCTCTAAATACAAATCTCCTCCCTCCATAATGTCGGCGGGGTCAAAAAAAGCGTGCGCCGACAACCATGCGGCCGCAATGGCGGTGAACCACAGCAACAAAGCAGCACCCAAGCCAGCCAAAACCCGTGCCGACATAAAAGCAGCCCGCGAAATTTGGCGAGTCAATGGATCCCTTGCGGCACCGGATGCAATTTCCCGTGGAAGAGCACTGGCCACCCAACCCAGCAGCATCAACTCAGCCAAAAACATGGCGGCACGAGTTCCTAACGCAAACTGCGGCCAAAAGTTCCAAGCAGCATGGTCGGCCATGCCACCGCCACCGGCACTTTCTTGAAGCTGAAAAAAGAAGTAGCCAGCGGCAACTCGGCCGAAAGCCGCAATCGTCACTAACAAAATCGCCCAGCGCATTCCTTTGCGCCGAGTGAGTAAAAACCATTCACCACGCAAGGCTCTCTGAAATCCACTCATGCGCTTTGCCTTTGGATTGCCTGATGGAAAACATCCACCAAAGTGGCTCGGTCACGACTAAATTCAGAAACTTCGGCGCCACCTTTGACTAGCTTTTCTAATAACGTTGGAATATCCACATCCGCGTCGAGCCGGGCCAGAAACTGACCCTCAGCCTGGGGGGTGCATTCTCGAATGCCCGAAGTTTGTTGCAAAATATTTTGAGCAATTTCCGGTTTTCCGCAAGCTAGCCGCAAACCATCACCGGCCTCTTTTAAAAGTGAGTCCACCTCCCCTTCCAAAATGGTTTTGCCTTGTTCAATCAAGCCGACTTGGTCACAAATGTGCTGAACTTCGCGGAGATGGTGGCTGGACAAAACAACCGTAACGCCCTCCTCGTCGGCCAAATGGCGAAAAAGGCCAAGTAAAACTTCCACCCCTTCTGGGTCTAATCCGGATAAAGGTTCATCCAAAAGGAGCAATGCTGGAGAGCCAAGTAAAGCGCGGGCAACCGCGGCGCGTCGCGACTGACCGTGCGATAACCGGTCTCCAGCATTGTCCGATCGATGAGTGAGGCCGACCAGTTCCAGAGCCTCGTCCACCCCGCGTCCGGATTCAAGTCCTCCCCGAATTCGGGCCAATTCCAAATTTTGCCGCACCGTCAAGGTGTCATCCATCCCGGGCGGGTCCAACGCCACCCCAAGTTGTTCGGGAACCCGATGCAGTTGGTAAGCCGGTGTCCCAAAAACTTCTACCTTGCCACCCTCAAAGGGAAGAAAACCGAGGGCACAACGAAGCGATGTGGTTTTGCCCGCACCATTGCGCCCCAGCAAGCCATAAACCTGGCCGGTTTTCACGGCGAGGTTGACGTCGTGAAGAACTTGAATCTTGCCCAGCTTGACCTTTAAGCCAACCGCACTCAGCGCAAGTTTCGTGTTCAAGGAATAGGAGGAGGCATTGCAGTTTTGCCAGCTCCGCCAGCTACAGCTCCAAACATCTCACGCATGCTTCCTAAGCTACCTAAAACTCCACTTGCTTCATAAGGCAAGAAGACGGTTTTGTCGCCGCCCTCAGCAGCGCCGATTTCACCCAAGGTGGCCAAATACTTAACCGCAATAAGGTAGTCCGCTGGGTTCATGGCTTCTTTGGATAAAGCGTCCGAAACCACTGCAATGGCTTGGGCTTCGCCTTCAGCATTCAAAATGCGAGCTTTCCGATTACCTTCGGCCTCTGCGATGAGAGCTCCTCTTTCGCCCTCAGCCCGCAAGATTTTGGACTGTTTGATACCTTCGGCTTCTAAAATCACCGCGCGGCGTGTCCGCTCAGCGCGCATTTGTTTTTCCATAGCCTCACGGACCGTTTCTGGCGGCTCAATGTCTTGGATTTCTACCCGGTTGACTTTGACGCCCCATTTATCGGTTGCCTCGTCCAACACAATACGCATTTGACCGTTGATTTCATCCCGAGAAGTCAGGGTGGCATCCAAAGTAAGTTCACCAATGATATTCCTTAAGGTGGTTTGGGCTAATTTTTCAATGGCGTTGGGGAGGTTGGCCACTTCGTAAACTGCCCGCTTCGGGTCGGTGATTTGGTAATAAAGCAAACCATTGATTTCAATCAACACGTTGTCGGCAGTAATCACCGATTGCTTGGGAAAATCAAAGACCTGTTCACGTATGTCCACTACCCGAGAATGCTTTTCCAACACCACATCTTGGCCTTTTAGATTGGTCACCCGAGTCCGCCAAAGAATTTGGCGGGGCTTATCCACCACCGGAATAATGAGACTCAACCCAGGTTCCAAAATACGCTGGAACCGACCTAAGCGTTCAATGACCATCACGGAAGCTTGGTTGACAATTTTGAGTCCTAAAGCGGCAACGACTAGGACAAAGAGAACGAGGGCGATGACAATCGGTAACATATTTAACTCCTATGAGGCTGATTCAACGTGAAGGGTATTTCCTTCCACTTTCAAGACTTTGGCCAAACTGCCGGTTTCCAAAGGTCCGGAAGCGGTGGCTCTCCATTCTTCCGAGCGCACTTTGACGCGGCCTGGAAGATTTTCTCCGATGGCTTCGGTAACGACAACTTTTTGGCCAATCAAAGCATTCACATTACTGGGCTCTCCTTCGGATTGGAATCTCTTCACCATATAAGGACGAATGAAAACCAAACCGACTAAAGTGCCGCCCACAAAACCCCAAAGTTGGGCTTCGAAACTCCATCCAATGACCGCTAAAACTGCGGCAACGATGGTACCGGGGACAAAGGAACCCAGTAAAAACCCCGCAGTTAACACTTCACCAAGGAGTAGAATCACCGTCAAGGTAGTCCAGAATTCCCATGACATAAAACGTTCCGGTGACAGGGCCTCGGCAACTTGAGCGAGGAAACCAGTAGATTCTTCCTGGGGAAAGAGGGGATGATCCATGGCGCTAGGGTACAAGAATGAGACCGACCTGCACCGCTTTTTCTAGTTGTCGGTCCAGTCCTTTTGCGAAATCTCCAGGTTGTGCTTCGACTAAGTAGTCCGGTGGGCAACCATTCAATTCCATATTAGTAAAGGCAGCGTCATTGACATACCACCCCCGGAAGGGCATCCGCACATAGGACCCATCCAACAAAGTTACCGCGCCGGTAGAAATGACTGCACCATGAGTTTGGTTTCCAACCAATGGGCCACGGCCCAAAGTTTTGATAGCCCACGAGAAAATTTCGGCGTTGGAATAAGAGTTCTGATTGCACAAAACTACAATGGGGTTTTTCCAAGTTCCAAAAATTCTGCGGCCTTGGGGATAACCTTTTCCTCCGCCACGCGGGATGGTAGTGGCATGATTACTGACCATCAACATGTCTAAAAGCATGTCGGTGGTCCAGCCCCCACCATTTTCCCGGACATCAATAATAAGCCCCTCTTTACCGTGACCGGCGGCAAAAAGTTTTCGCTCGAATTCCAGCAAACTGTCAATATTCATCCCTTGGATGTGCAAATAGCCCAACTTTCCATTCGAAGCTTCCTCGACACGAGCACGCAGTAACCGCTCTCGGCGCTCATACATAGTTTGCCGCAGCCCACTGGCTGGCATGGGGCGGATAAGAACTTGGCGGGTTTCTCCGCTAGGATCAGCGACTTCCAAACCGACTTCTTCGCCTGATGTGGCGGACAGGAGTTGGTCTAAGCCAAGGTTTGCCGACAAAACCACACCGTCCACTTTGAGAACCACATCCCCCATCACCAGAGGACTATCCAAACGAGCGGCCGGTCCGCCTGACAAAACTTCCGCAATTCGCTTGCCTTCTCCTTGCCAGGCGTGGTCCCAAATCACGCCTAAATCACCGGTGGACGAACGATCGGTTTCTTGGGCCGAACTGCTTTTCCCTCCGTAATAACCCATATGGCTGGCGTTCATTTCACCCAGCATCCAATTCATCATTTCATTGAAGTCTTCGGAGGTGGAAGCTGCGGAAATCACCGGTTGCCATTTTTCCAATGAAGCTCGCCAATTGTGGCCATGGAATTGGGGGTCATAAAAGAACCGATTCAAAGCTCGCCATCCTTGGCCAAGAATGGCTTCACGCTGAGCTTGGCGGTCCATACGGAAAGTGACCGAAAACGGGTGCGGCTCTTCTTTCTTGGCCCGCGAACGAATCTTATTATCCCGCACATACCAGATTTCTTTTTTATGGTTTGTGAATGAGCTGGCCCGTTCGGATGACAAACTCTCCTCCTCCTTAGACCACAAATCGCTTTGGAAAAACCCTTCCTCGGCATCACTGGAGTTGGTCAACCGAGTTCCAGTGGAAGCATTAAAGAAGAACTTTTCGGAATCTTCACCCCAACCTAAAGCTTGTTCATTGCCTTCTCTTTTGGTAAGCCGAAGTAATCGCTTAGATATACCCTCAAAGTCAATTTGGACGGGATCCACTTTTTCATCTGTCTGCTCCCCATCTTCCTCTTCCTCATCTCCTTGGTCTTGCTTTTCTTTTCCGTCGTCTTTTTTAGACTTTTCTTTGGCGGATTCTTTTTTTGCCAACGTTGCTGATTCCGCAGCTTCCAATCGTTCCCGCTTAGTTCTTTCATGGTCTTCGCGCCGCAACAAGGCAACCCAAACATCGGTTTCATCCAACATCCGGCGGCGGGAAGTGAACAAAATTTTCCGCCCATCGGGAGACCAGCGGGGATGAGTGTCATCATCTGGGTGCATGGTCAAGTTGAACGGGGTCGCTTGTTTAGCCGACTGCCCCTCACCCGAAGGACTGACTTGAGCCAGCCAAATGTCATAGTTGAAATCATCATTCGCAACCGACCAAGCCAACCAGGCAGAATCCGGTGACCATGAATAATCCGGGGTGTCAAAAGAATTCAGCATCTCCTTGGTGACTTCAAAAGTATTCGGGTTGCCGACGACTAACTGGCCATTACCCACCACCCAAGCGGCAGTTTTTCCATCCGGAGAAAGGCTGAGACTGGATTCGTCTTTTTCCGTTTGGGTCAGGCGCTCAAAATTAAATTCTCGAGCCCGAAAAAACTCGGCATCCTCCTGCGCCGGCTTTGCCCGATAAATTTCACCATTGCCGTCCCTTTCGCTAATGAACAAAATGGACTTCCCTTGCTCTGCCCAAACCGGATTGGTGTCGGCAGCAGCATGCGAGGTCACCCGCACCGCGCGCCGAATATCTTCGTGGTTGCGCATGACAAAAATGTCCCCCTCTGCGGAAAACACCACGCTTTCCCCATCTGGAGAAACCGCCAATTCCCTCGCCCCGTCGGTCAAAGTAATCGTTTTAAACCGCGGAGGACCGCCATCCAAGGCACCGTAAACCGGCAAGGGATTCATGACACCGCTATCCAAGCTGATTTGGACTAATTCTTTGCCGACTTCCGCCACTGCCAAAGAAGTTCCTGCCGAAAGATGAGGGTTGCGAAGAGAAAGACCCTTTTTTCCTGCTACTGGTTCGGCTTTGCCCCCATGGACGGCAATTTTCCATAGGGCCATCTCTCGACCATCGGGATTATTCTTCCAAGGACGGTCGGAAAGAAAGTACACCGTTTTAGAATTTTCATCCACCATAGGGTGCATGTCGTTGCCATCTCTTCGGGTTAATCTACGGTGCTCCATACTTTGGAAATCAAAGACCCAAAGATTGCTTGCAGCGGAACCTCGGTAGGCACGGCGCCGCACATCGCCGGAACCTTGTTCATAAACTAAAAACTTTCCGTTTGGGGCAGCGCTGACTCGTTGGGCCGGAAAATCTCCGACCAACACCGGGTCCCCTCCATCCACCGAAACCGACCACACCCCTTGGTCACGACCATAACGGGAGTACCAACGGTCTCGCGTGGTTCCCATGATTACCGTGCTGTCGTTCAACCAACCATGCAGGGATTCCGAATCCTGATGCCAAGTGAGACGTTGAACCTGACCTCCTTGCGACGGGATGATAAAGACATCCCAGTTGCCGTGGCGACGAGAAAGAAAAGCAAGCCGGGTTCCGTCGGGTGACCAAAGAGGTCGGCCGTCAAAAGCCGGGTGAGCGGTCAATCTATGGGCTAGCCCATCGGCCACTTGGGCCACCCAGATATCTCCTTGGTGGCAATAAGCCAACTTGGTGCCGTCCGGACTCAACGCGGGGGTACGCGCCACCCAATGTTGGGGCGGTAGACCGACGAGGACCGGTTTCTGAACGGAAGCATCAGCGGAATTCCCTTGGGGTGCGGCAGAGAACATGCTGCAAGCCCCCAAAGCAAGTAGGAGTAGGGATGGAATGGGAAACATGAGTCAGCAGAATACCGACCCTGCTTGCTTCATTTGTTAGGGAATGAAACGCAGGCTGTATTGAGTGGACTCACCCTGGCCATTGGAGCCAGTCATTTCCAAAGGCGGACCGCCGGTAATCAAACGCCCGACAAACGATAGCCGACGTTTTAATGGAAACTCCAACCTCACTTGCTCTAGGCCTAGAACCAAGGGTGGAGCATCTTCTGCTTTGCTCAAAGCCAATTCCCCGGCCAATTTAACAACTCTAGACTCGCCTACCTCAGCTTTCATGACTGAGAAATCCACCTCGCCAGAAGTACCGTTCCCCCGTGAAGAGCTGGTATTTACCATCACCGCTTGGCCTTTCCATCCAGAAAAGTAGGTGGCAAATTTGGGGTCGGCCATCCGAGCGGCGGATGCCACATCCACATCCCAGCCCACCAAAGCGTCAAAGCTTAACCCAGAGGCAAAACGAATTGGATAGCCGACCAGTAAATTTCCACGGAAAACCAAACGCTCGGTTTGAGTGCCTTGTTGGGTTCGGCCCAATTGCAAAGCTGCCGCGGAAACTTGGCATTGATTTGCCAAAGCTTGGGCCGCCAAACGAGCTAGGTTTTCATCACTAAAGACTAAAGAACCGTGCTCATTTCCCCAAGCAAGGTCTCCTTTGTATTGTTGCAGGAATTGATCCCATATCTTGGCAGGCAAATCTGGTGCGTTAACACACCAAAAGTCTCCTGCCGGGCTCACCAAATTTGGGGTTGGCGATTGGCATTGCAAGCGTAGTTCCCAAGAATTTCCGGGCTCGGTATCTTGGAAATGGATGGCTTGCGGCTTGCCGGCCAATAAAGTGGTGCCGCCAATCTCAAACAAGCCAATTCGAATACGTGGTTTATTCCCGATTTGGCTATAACCGAAATCAATTTCCTCGCTGGTATCCACTTTGGACATCACCAAAGCAAATTCAGCCTGCCATCCTTTGCCCGGCACCGGTGAAAATTTCACTCCGAGGTCGACGCCTACTCCAACCTGAGCAATCCTTGGGCTAGAAATGCTACTTGCTTGGGCAATTTCCACGTCAAAATCCACCAAGACGTTTTGACTTGCGCTCATGCCGCCAGAAGTAAAAATTCCGGCGGTGGCTTGGCCATTTCCGCCGGCTTGCAACTCCCCGTTGCGGAATAGTTTCCAAGCCCAAGCCACATTTTGGTCCACTTGAGCTTCCTGCCATGCCTTTAATTGGTCCAGGGTCCACTGATTACCATCCATCAGAAACTGATTCCGTTCTTCTAAGCCCAAGCTCGGCTTCCAGCCTCCTTCACCTCCAGATTCCTCGTACCAATCCATTGCCCAACTTGGCTCCAGGGCCACCCAATAGTCAAACGGGCCGTCAAAGCCCCGCACCGCTTGGGTGGCTTGGGGAGGAACCGGAGTCTGTGGCGGTACGCAAACGAACAAGCACAAGTTCAAGAAAAAAAGCATGATGGTAGAGGTCATAGGACAACTTAGGTGTTAAGTAAGGCAAGGTTACCGACCGATAAAGACTAGCGAAACCATGAATACCCGCCGTCCTTTCTTTGTCCTTGGCCCCGAACCGGGTAGCTCCGCCTTCCCAATTCCAGTTCCGGTGCCGGTCCCCATACCCCGCCCCATTTGGCGGCGAGACCGGTGACCGCCCGGCAAAAAATCCCCCACCATCACCAACGGCGACTTTACGCCGACCGCATTGCGGCTCTTTACCAACAAGAGCCCCATGCACTATTTGGGCATTTACTAGCCAACTATTTAGCCGCCATTTATTTAAGCCAGTTTTTTGGGCCTTGGCTGGTGATTGCTTGGGCAGCGGCCATGACCGTAGCGTGCGGATTGCGAGCTGGCTTTGCGTGGCATTTTGGAAACCGCGGCGACCGCCCAGCCACTCAAACGGACCTCCTCCGCCACAGTATTGGCACCCTAGCTTGTTCTTTGGTTTGGAGTGTGGGTTCTGTCACTCTGTTGCCGCTGGCCGACGGCCCGACACGAGCATTCCTGATGATGATTCTGGCTGGCATCACGGCCGCAGCAGTGGTCACTCTTTCCCCCCACCTCAAAAGCTATTTAGCTTTTGTCGCAGGCATGGTGGTGATTCCCATCACTTGGCTTTGTTTCAGCTCAGATCCCTTTGACAACGCCATGGGCGGTTTGGGAATTTTGTATGCCAATTTTTGTATTTTTAGTGCACGGCGGGCCGGCAAGACCTTAACGAGAGGATTCGTTCATTATTACCGCAATGAGGAGATGGTAAAGGACTTGGCCGAAGCAAAATCTGTTGCAGAAAGTGCCCGAAAAAAAGCCGAACGCCTAGCCAAAACCAAGCAAGAATTTCTCGCCAACATGAGCCATGAAATTCGCACCCCGATGAATGGGGTGCTCGGCATGGCAGAGCTTCTACAGGCAAGCCCACTCAACAATGAACAAAGAACTTGGACGGCCACATTGCAACGCAGTGGCTGTGAACTCCTAAATTTATTGGATGACATTTTGGATTTGTCAAAAATTGAGGCGGGGAAATTAAACCTTGATCCAGCCCCTTTCAACCTCAGTACTTTCCTCGATGACATCGGCACCCTTCATGCGGCTACCGCCGCCAAAAAGAAAGTCGGCTTCACTTTGGATGTTCCACTTAATCTTCCCCTGAAAGTTTTCGGTGATGCCATGCGAATCCGCCAGATCCTCCATAACTTGGTTGGCAATGCAGTGAAATTCACCTCCCAAGGAGAAATCGTTTTGAGCGCTAGATTGAACGGGTCCGGCAAAAACAGTCGGCTAAGACTCCGGGTTCGCGACCAAGGCATCGGCATCGCTAAAAATCGCCAAGCAGCTATTTTTGAACCCTTCACTCAAGCGGATGGGTCTACCACCCGTAAGTTCGGCGGCACCGGATTGGGGCTGGCCATTACCAAAAGATTAGTGCAGAAAATGAAGGGCACCATTTCCCTGGCCAGCAAGCCCAATCACGGGAGTTGCTTTGAAGTGGAAATCCCTCTCCCCACCCTAAAACAGACCGCTCCCTTAAAAGGCGAGGGAATCACGGTCCTTCTTTTTGAAAACTCTGCCGTCACCAACGCCATTGTTACCCGGATTCCCAAGCAAAGCCTTGATATTCGAACTTTGAAACTAGCCGCTGGGTTCCCCCTACTTGCTCAAAACTTGGCCGGTTTATGCGGACAAAAAAACCTCATCGTCAGCTCCACAATCTTGCAAGATGAAGTTGCTGGACAGCGCATCGCCGATGCTGCTGCTAAATACTTTTGGCGGGTCTGGGAGTGCACTCCGCCGAATCAAGCAAAATCTGCTCACGGAAGTTTCCGTTTACTGCCCATGCCCATGACTTGCCGCAGTCTGAGGAACATTTTCTATCCACAGGTTTTTCCTTCCCAACGATTCCAAATCCCTCTGGACAAAACCTTGGAAACCAGGAACATTCTGGTCGCTGACGACAATGCCGTCAACGCACAGCTAGCGAAAAAAATGCTTGAGAAATTGGGGCAAAGAGTACGCTTAGCTACTAACGGCCCCGAACTATTGAAATTATTCGCCCAACAAGGCGCGGACCTCATCTTAATGGACATCCAAATGCCTTTACTCGATGGCTTCGAAACTACCCGCCGGCTTCGGCGAACGGCCCAAGGCAAGAAAGTTCCGGTCCTCGCCCTGACTGCCCATTCCCTAGAGGAAGAGCGCATTCGTTGTTTGAAAGCCGGCATGGATGGGGTACTGACCAAGCCATTGGGGTTTCGGGAATTAATTCAGGCCCTAAAAAATGCGGAAAACAGAGGAAAAAGGGCTGGATAGCCCAAGTTTTCAGGCAAATCAGCCGAAATATCCTAGAGCCCTTTCGCTCCACCTTCCAACGACTCCACCAAAATGCACATCCTAATTGCCGAGGACGACACCGTCACCCGCCGTATGCTTCAAAAGACCCTAGAACAGTGGGGCCATGAAGTGGTGGCCACTGACAGCGGCACCGAAGCTTGGAAGGCCTTTCAAAAAAACAACTTTCGTTTGTTGATTACCGATTGGGTCATGCCCGGTTTGGACGGCCTAGAGCTTTGCCAAAAGGCCCGCGCTTATGCCGGTGAATTAGGGCGGCCCGTTTATGTCATTTTGTTGACTTCACGTGGTTCAGTGCAAGACTTGGCAGCAGGATTAAACGCCGGCGCCGACGACTTCATCGCCAAGCCGTTCAGCCAAGAAGAATTGCACGCCCGAGTCCACTCTGGCGAACGGATTGTTTCCTTGCAGCAGCAACTTATCGGCGCACGCGAAGAAATGGAACGGCTAGCTCTTACCGACAGTCTCACCAATCTTTTTAATCGCCGAGCCTTGATTGAAACCATGCGCAAAGATGAAGACCGCATGCGCCGCGAAGGTAAACCCATCGGTTTAGTCATGGGTGATATTGACAACTTCAAACTCATCAATGACACCTATGGTCACCAAACCGGGGACCGTATTTTGAAAATGGTTTCTGAATGCCTCTTGGCCAGTATTCGTACTGGAGACCACGCGGGCCGATGGGGTGGAGAGGAATTCGTACTGGTATTACCCGGTGCTGACATCATTCAATGCGCGGAGATTGCCGAACGTTGCCGAGCGTTATTGGAATCCCAGCGGGTTACTTTGCCAGGCGGTGAAGTGCTCAAAGTCACCGCCTCCTTTGGGGCAGCCTCAACCGAAGGGGCGCAACGAACCAACATCATGTCCTTAGTCCAACAGGCTGACAAAGCGATGTATTGGGCAAAGAATGCCGGCCGGAACCGAGTGAAGATTTACGTCGCTAGTGCCGACACTTCTTTTCGGCAAGCTTGCTGAAATCAGAACGATTGGTTGTTCTAGAAAGTTTCTGTTTACTTCGCCGGTGTTTGGTGAAGACGGAAAATTGCAAATAGCAAAAACAGAGCAAAGGCTTGCCCCAACCAAGGTTGTGCCTGAAATGACCCGCGCAACCAAACTCCGCCTACCGCTGCCAGCAGAGCAGTAGGAGCAAGGGACAAAACCATGCTGGTATCCACCCGACCTTCGCGCATAGCCAGCCGAGTACCTTGGGTGGCGGTCAACACCATGGCAAGCAGGCTAGTCCCCATGGCGGCAGCCATAGAAAATCCGCCTACCCCTAGCACCAAGCCGGGAACCATCACCACCCCCCCACCAACTCCGAACAAGGCCGCGCTCACTCCAGCGACGACTCCGAGCAAGGCAAAAGCAACGTATTCAGATGGAGCAAAGCTGCCGTCGGCAAAGGAAAGTCCAACCGACATTTCTCCCCACTCCAAACCGTGGCGACTTGCAGCGTAAAGTAAAAGCAAAGTGAAGGCCCAACGTAAAATTTGATCGGGCATTTTTTTTAATAACCTGTTACCTAAATAAATTCCAGCTTGGCCTCCCACGGCCAAGGTCAGCCCCACCCAAATATGCAATTGTTCGGGAAACAAAATCCATTCGGTCAAAACTCCGACTAGGGCCACCGGTGCCACCACGGCCAATGCAGTGGCAGTCGCTTTCCGCAAGCCAAAGCCGGCAGCCACCAAGGCCGGACCCACAATGAGCCCGCCACCAATTCCAAAAAGTCCGGACAGCAAGCCGGAAAAACCGCCCAAAAAAGCCAAAGACCAAGACCAAGTCGGCTTCAAAAGGAGTCACCTCACCTTTGCCGAATGCGCTCCACCACCGAAGTGGTGCTCCGCCCAGGAAGTAAATCCAAGATGCACACTTTTCCACCTTGAGCACGAACAAATTCGGCTCCTACGACATCTTCTTCGCGCCAATCCCCGCCCTTGACCAAAACCTGAGGTTTCACTTGTTGAATCAGGGACGCCGGAGTGTCGTCGGCGAACAAAACCACCAAGTCCACACACTCCAAGGCCGCCAAAACAAAAGCACGGTCTTCCTCCGAATTGATTGGCCGCTCATCGCCCTTGAGGCGGCGCACCGAAGCATCCGTGTTTAATCCAACGATGAGGGCATCGCCCAATTGGCGAGACTGAGAAAGGTAGCGCACATGACCGGCATGCAAAATGTCAAAGCAGCCGTTGGTGAAAACCAAACGGTTTGCTTTCTTTTTGAGTTCGGCAAGAGCTAGCCCCAATGCTTCGGGTTGGGCGGTGAAAATCGTTTTCTGACCTGGGTTGGCCGAGGCCAATTGGGCGGCGACTTCCGCTTTGGAGACCGTTGCGGTGCCCACTTTGGCCACCGCCAGGCCGGCGGCAACATTTGCCAAGTAAGTGGCGGTTTCTAGGGGGGTCTTTTCAGCCAATGCATAAGCCAACATGGCCACCACCGTGTCACCGGCTCCAGTCACATCAAAGACTTGGCGGGCCGCAGTGGGTAAATGAACGACTTGGTCTTTTTCACACAACAGCATGCCGTCTGCCCCCAAGGTGACCAACAAAGCGGACAGACCGGTTTCTCGGATTGCGGTGGGCGCCCAGGCCTGCAACGCCGGCAAATCCACCAGTGACTTTCCTGCCCAAAGTTCCGCTTCTTGGCGGTTCGGGGTAACCACGCTGGCACCTCGACAATCTGCACCACGCAAGTGCTTGGGGTCCACGATAGAAGGCAATTCCCTTTGCTTGGCAAGGTCCAAGACCACGGCGGCCGAAATGGGGTCCATCACCCCCTTGGCGTAATCGCTCACCACAACGGCATCCCAGTTGGCGTTTTCTAAAGCGGCCAATATTTCCGATTGGGTTTGTTGGTCAAGTTGCGCCGAGGACTCGCGGTCGACCCGAACCATTTGTTGATTCTGCGCCATGACTCGGGTCTTTTCGACAGTTGGCCGATGGGGACAGCAAATCAACCCACTCACGTCCGCACCCAATTCTTGCAAAATAGTTTGCAGTTGACGACCGGAGTCATCGTCACCAATCACGCCGAAGCAAGCCACTTTGGCACCGAGGGAAAGCAAATTTGCAACCACGTTGCCGGCTCCACCCGGCCGGCATTCCTCTTGCTGGGCAAGCACCACTGGAACCGGAGCTTCAGGGGAAACTCGGGTGGCTTTACCCCAAATAAAACGGTCCAACATAAAGTCCCCCACCACCGCAATGTGGGGTGATTGCATGGCTTCAAAGAGCGGAAGGAGGGGACGTTCTTTCATGAGACATCTTCGGGCCGCACCCGATAACGATTATGAACCCACAAGTATTGGCCTGCTTTTTTCAGGATGGCTTTTTCGAGTGCTTGGTGAATCCGCAAAGTTAAATCGTATACCGCTTGTTCCTTGGAAACTGTCGGGTGAGAGGAAGGTTTCAAAACTTGGCAACCGATTGTCCAACGTGTGCCGCGTGAGGAACGGTAACTCCAGCTTACCACTACCGGCGCTTTGGTCTTCAGGGCCAAGGCAGCGGCTGCTCGTTCGGTTGCCGCCAATTCGCCGAACCAAGGAACGAAAATGGGATTCCGGTGGGCATTTTGATCCGATGCCAACACGACCGCCCCGCCTTCCTTCAAGTGGCTCATCATTTTGCGCACCGCACCGTGCCGTTTCCACAAGGTACATCCCCATCCCTGCCGCGCACTGACCAAGCGCCGCTCAACATAAACATTGGTAGGTGGCCGCATAATAAAACCAGGGTTGAGTTTCATTTGACCGAGGACCGCGCCAAACACTTCAAAACCGCCCAAATGGCCTTGCATGAAAATGGCACCTTGGCCTTGTAAAGATTCCAAAACCTGTCGGGCATCGCCTTCAAACTTCACCCGCTCCAAAAGATGATGACGGTATTTTTCCAGCACCACCATCATCTCCACTCCCATGCGACCCATCGAGCAACAGGAGGCTTTTAAAATTTTATCCCTTTCCTTTTGGGTAGCCGATGGCATAGCTTTAAGTAAATTCTCACGCCCGATTTGGCGCCGCCGGGGAATCCACCAAATCACTGCGCCAATCATGGCGCCTAATTGGCTAGCCCAAGCAGCCGGTAGCAATGACAGTAGAGCCACCGTGCCCCGCGCCGGCCAAGAAGTGAGCCAAGGCAGAATGCCGGGTTGGTGACGCCAATGCTGGCGTATTCGGTGGAAGATACTCACCGGTTGACCGCCCTGCCGTCGGGGTCATGCGCTTGCCAAAGAGGTTCGATGCGCGCCGCCCGAGCCGGTAGATGCAAGTCCATCAAAGCGGATTCCCAGTGTTCGATGCCTTTCGAAAAGACCCAGTCCACCCGCACTTCCCAAACCGACGGTGGAGCGAAGGGCCGCAATTTCACGCCGTCTTTTTCAGTAACCAAAACACATTCTTGATTTTCCCAATCGGACGCCTCTGCCGTAGTCCACGAATGATGGTCCTTTCGCCATTCCACCGCCTTCACTTTGACTCCCGCCCGTTCACAAAGAGCTTGAAACGAATGAGGATTGCCCACTCCGGCCGCCAAAACTGCGGGCAAATCGCGGAGCTCTAGAGGGGGTCGGACTTCCCCGCTATGAAGGTTGCGCCAATCCCTGACATGCAAGCCACCTTCCAGGCGAGGTAAATCAACGAGGCCTTGACGAACGTCAGTCACCCAACTCCAAACTCTTTCCCGCGCACCGGCATCCACCAACTCGGCGCGCGATAACACCACCAAATCCGCCCGACGTAACGCGGCCGGACTTTCGCGAAACAAACCCGCTGGAAAACATCGGCCAAAAGGTTGGGTGGCGTCCAAGAGCACCACATCAAAATCGCGGCGCAAACGTAAATGTTGAAATCCATCATCAAGCAATAACACTTCCGGGGGATGAAGTCTTAGTTTTTCCAAGCCTGCCACGCGGTCGGCTCCTTCCACCAAAGTCACTTTGGGAAATCGTTCCGCCAAAATTCGTCCTTCATCGTCTCCATAGCCACGCGAAAGCACCCCGATATCCGCGTCTTGTTTTTCTAACCAAGTCAGCGCTGAAAACAACAACGGCGTTTTGCCGGTCCCGCCGGCTGCTAAATTGCCGATGGACATGGTGGGCCACGGCGGCCGCACAGAGGGCAACCAACCTTTGCGGTAAGTCCATGCACGAAGGCGGGTCAGACCATCAAACAACCAACCCAAGGGCGCCACCAAAAATCCGAAGCGCATAAAAAATTGCGCCTTGGTCATGGTTTCCACCAAGCATGCTTTTCCAAAAGGGAATCAGGTTCGATTGGAGACGGTGCCCCCTCAATCACTGGTAACCATAACAATTGGTCCCGCTTCAAATCTTTTATCCATCGACCTTCAGGGAGAAACAAGCCGTGCTTTTGTATGCGCTTGGCTGGGTCGGGCCGAATCGGTTCGAAATCTACTTGAACAAAACAAGGCTCAGATTTGGCCTCTTTCCAACTCAATGGCGCTGGACGGTTTGGCACCAGAGGAATATTTCCTAATTCCAACAAGGTTGAAAAAAGCCGACTTTGAGGGACCAGCGCGGTTACTTTTCGACCTGGCTCCCATGCACCCAGAACATCCTTAATGAGCAAGGGCAGGGCTATGGTAGCTGGGGATAAATTTTTTGTATGGCCAATGTGTCCTGCTTCGCCAAGCTCTTCCCCATGGTCTGCGGTAAACACAACTGAAGTGGAATTCCATTGGCCCGTACTCCTGAGATGTTTCACCACTCGGCCAAAAGCCCGATCAACCACGGCAACTTCTTCTGCATACAATGCGCCAAGTTGTGACAGGTCTGCGGTGGTGGAAAATTCTTGATGCCGCATGTAATCCGCATTTTTCAAACCACCCTTGACCCAACCTTGGTAATCAGAGGAAGTAAAATTCCAATCAGCCTGGTCTTCATAAGAACCATGAGGATCAAAAAAGTGCAGGACCAAAAACCACGGTTTACCTCCTTCTGCAAACTCCTCTATATAGGCTTGCGCCCGCTCGGCAATGAGGTCGGCGGTACTGCCATGATGCGGGTCTTTGCCATCGGTAACGGAATCATCCCAATGTTCAAAGCCACGGTGAAATCCAACCCCCCGGTCTTTGCGAAGTAGAAAATTCCCCATCACGCAAGCCGTGGTGTAGCCAGCTTGCAGAAATTGCTGAGCCAAAGTCTGGGTTTCTTTCAGCCGACTGCGAGGCCCCACCATGCGCATCACGCCGTGCTGACTGGGCTCCAGCCCCGTCCAAATAGTTGCCATACTGGGCATGGTCCAAGAGCTAACGCAAGTTAAGCCATCCCAAAGGGTGGCTTCGGCCGCAAACGCATCCAAGGCTGGAGTGGCGGGGTAAGTGTCAAAACCATAAGCGCCTAAATGGTCTTGGCGCAATGTGTCCACCACAATCAGTAGCACATTGGGATGTTGGGGGGCTTTTGTGGTCTCACCACAGGCCCACCCCGAATACCCCAAGGCAATCAGTAATCCAATTCCGGCAGCACGATTCATTTTCGTTAGGTAATTTTTAACCGCAGTAAGGGAGAAAGTATCGCAATGCAGCCTGCAGATTGCGAATCGGTTTGTTTAGGATGGGAAAGTGTCCCCTCCTCTGGATAAAGACGGCCTGGCTCTCGAGTCAGCCTTCCTCTACTTAAGCCGACGGCCTGAAGGCCTGACTCGGCTCTTTCAGCATTTACTGACCCCTGCGGCCCAGAAAGAACTCGCTCAAGCTACCGGCCGCCAGAAAAGCGGGGTGACTCAGCCGGCCCGCCATTTGGCCAACGCCATACCCGGTCTAGTCAAGTTGCGTAATCTGGTACTTGAGGCAACCCAAGATCCAGCCAAACAAAGTCCACACGCGGATTGTTTATTTGGCAACTTGGAAGAAGGGTGGCAAAATCTCGCCGAGCAACTCAAGCAGAATCCAGAAGATTTCCCCGCGCTTGAAGACCCGAACCCGACCGACTCGTCCAAAAACGAAGCCAAGTTCCCCCAAGCTGATTCCAAGGAAATCACTCGGTCGGCTGAACAAAAACGCCTGGAAGGACTTTTGGATGAGAAAGTCAACTTACAAAGCCGACTTAAAGAAGCTGCCCGAGAAAAAACCCATCTTGAGGAAGCCCTCAATCAAGAGCGACTCCGCAGAGAAGAAGTTAAATCTCTCTTGGAGGAGGCCTTGAGCCAGGTCCGGGAAGAAAAAATTCGAGCAACTCTGCTCAAAAAACGTTTAGAGGAATTCAGCTCCGCTTCAGAACGAGAGAGTGCCCTTGCAGAGGCAGCCCAAGAAGCCCGGCATATTGCCCAATTGGCTCAGCAAAAATTAGAGCTTTTAGAAGACGAGCGAGATGACTTGCGAGCCGTCCTTGAGGACCACGATCGATTTTTGAATTTACCCAAAGAGGATGTACCTTCATTCCGGGACCGGCCTCTGCTGGACAAAGAAATTCGCTTGAAGGAAACCATCTCGCGCCATCAAAAACCGTTGCGTATTTTGGTCGTCGGCGGCGGCGAGCCTCAATACAAACACCGCGGCAAATTGGATGAATATGCTCAAGTCATGGGCTTTCAAGCGGACTGGCGAATGGCCGAGTATGTTTCTTGGCACCGGGAAGTCAAAGCCTTAAAGCGGGATATGGAAGAACGTGCCGATGCGCTCATTATTCTGCACTGGAATCGCACCACCTTTACACGCAAGGCGCGTGAAATTTGCAACCGGGCAAACCAAAGCCCTTGTATTACTTGCCACTATGAAGGCTTCACCAGCCTTCGTGAATCATTACAACTGTGCTTGGGGCAGTTGCTTCGCCGGGGATAGGGCTATTGTGCGGCCGAGGATAGGACGATTGTCCTAATCCAGGGTGGGTTTCTCGACCTCTACTTCCGTTTTCAATTCCACCAAACCGCGTTCAACTTCGGTCAAGGCAATCTCAATGGGATTGTCCAGATGCTCCAATTCAGCATCAAACAAGGGAGCATCGCCACGGACAAGTTGGCGAATGCGCTTTTGAATCAAAACCGTACGTTCGAAAGAACCGGCTACGAACCGCTGAAGGCGCTGAGGCAGAGTGATTTCCATGTGTTTTCCCGAAAAAAGGGCCAGATATTCTAGCTCAGCCCGGTCCAGGGTCAACTCCGAAGTCCACATCCTTCCGCATTTCCTCCACAGGCCTGTCCTTTCAAGAGCTGCCGGGCAACAACACCTTCAACTCTTCCCAAGTCTCAAAAAAACCGGTGCTTTCTTCCAGCCGACGTTGCCCCTCAAAAGCGGCTTGATAAAAAGGAATTCCGGCGGCGAGGGCGGCTCGGCAATCCATAGGGTGGTCTCCTACTAGGATGCCCCGCCCCAGACGTTGGCTAATCTCAAAAACAATGGGGCTTTTATTGACGCAGCCATGGATTTCGTCCACCTCTAACCCACTGCGTTTCACATCCCGCTCAATCTCGGCTTGATAGGCGTGACTCACCACCACTAAGCGGAGGCCATCGGTGCGCCATTCCGCCAGCAAACTGAGAGCACCGGGGTAAATCGATCGACCAAAAAAAGGCACCACCGTGCCGTTCCAATCAAGAATCACGAAGTCCAAGCTGGACGAATCCATCGGCGAAGGATACCCCCGCCAGGTATTCTATTTTTGTGCTAGCCTCACTCCTCCTTGTTCTTGTCCAAGATTCTGGGCCAGATTTAGAATTCATCTCTACCGCAAGGATGCGGGCTACCTTGCATCAGCTGTGCCGTCAACCGCGCTTGGCCGGTAGCCCGGAAGCACAATTAGCCACGGATTACATCCGCCAAGAATTTCTCCAGGCCGGCTTGCAGGTGGAGTCCTTTCCCTACTTAGTGCATGCTCCTCGGCAAACGAAAGAAAGCTTAGCCATAAAAATCGCCGCCGGTGAATGGCTGGAATTGAATTTACAAGAGCAAGGCTTTGCGGAAGACAGCTGGAGTTTGCAAGAGGCTAGGCCGCCAATGCATGGCTTAACCAAGGCAGGAATGGCCACCGGCGGAGTTGTCTTTGCAGGCTTCGGGAGTGAACAAGAGTTTGCTCAGTTGAGAAAAAAAATCGGCGGAGAGTTGCAAAATTGCATCGCTCTCATTCGCTACGGCCGACTTTATCGCGGCCTCAAAGTAGCCAATGCGGAAGCTGCTGGCTGCAAAGCTGCATTGCTTTATTGTGATCCGGACGATGACGGAGCCGGCCGCGGCAAAGTTCTTCCCAAAGGCAAATGGCGTACCGCATCTTCTATCCAAAGGGGGTCGGTCTTTAACGGCCACGGTGACCCACGCACCCCCGGTTGGGCATCTTTACCCGATGCCCCTCGCTTAAGCTTGAACCAAGTCCAAGGATTAGTGAACATCCCTAGCCTGCCCATTTCTTGGCAAAATGCCGAAAAAATATTTGCCGGCCAAGGTCGGCCCAAATTACCTCAAGCCTTGGCCACCAAAGCCCGGCTGGAAATCAGGCAAGATTCGAACCCGGTGACCATCACCAACATAGTGGGCCGGATTCCAGGTAAAACTCATCCCAAAGAATGGGTCATCGTCGGCGCCCATCGAGATTCTTGGGGCCCTGGGGCCATCGACAATGGCACCGGCACCACAGTGCTAACCGAAATCGCCCGAGTATTTGGCGCCGCTTACCGAGCTGGTTGGCAACCCAACCGGAGTCTAGTCTTCGCCAGCTGGGACGGAGAAGAGTGGGGTTTGGTCGGCTCCACCGAATGGGTAGAACAATTTCAAAGTGAACTTCGGGCTCATGCGGTGGCTTATATCAATTTGGATGTGGTCGCTTCGGGAGAAAATTTCGGCGCTTCTTGCACCCCGGGGTTAGCCAGCTTTATCACCCAAACCTGCCGCCAACAAGGTCTGCAAGCCCCCACCAATTTAGGCACCCCGGGCGGAGGTTCCGACCACGTTCCCTTTTTGGAATGGGCGGGCATCGAAGTAGCTGGAATTGGTTTTCATGGCTCCAGTGGCACTTACCACTCGCAAATGGATACCCCTTACGTGGTGGAAACCTTTTTAGATCCGGATTTCAAAAACCATGAGCAGGCAGCCCGCTTTGCTTGCCAATTGCTACTTAGCCTCAGTTCCGCCGACACCATCCCCCGCGCTGCCAAAGAATGGGCTCAACGTGCTCGGGAAGGAGCCGGCAGGTTACGAGGCTTGCAGGCTACCTCTCCAGCTTGGCTAAGCTTTTTCAAGGCCTTGGATGAATTGGCGGAGATGTCGGCGGTGATCAACCACAGCCCAGCCCTTCCCTTTCATCAAGCGTTTATTACCGCCGACCGCGGCAGCCTGCTTTGGAAAAGTTTCGGCTATGGGTCATTGTGGTTTCCCACTCTCAGTGCAGAATCAACTGCAATTGAAATCGCCGAAGTGACTGCTGCTTTGCACCAGGCAAAAAAATCCTTCTAGCCGAAGGGCCGGGTTTAACCTTCAGCAAAAAGGCCCGGCTTCCTCAGACATGAAAAAAGGACCGCAGCCGAAACTGCGGTCCTTGGGAAGCGAAAGTTCGCTTTTAGAAGTCCA